>Ga0209118_1000054_pt1 | contig 83396 bp, 62 predicted proteins | sample BlaSpr_A8_Ref_M1_FD_187988 | JGI IMG/M metagenome (GOLD analysis project Ga0209118, IMG submission 187988) | Forest soil microbial communities from Thunder Bay, Ontario, Canada - Black Spruce, Ontario site 2_A8_Ref_M1 (SPAdes) (version 2) | ecosystem: Environmental > Terrestrial > Soil > Boreal... | reverse complement strand
TTCCAGTCAATGTACTGCTCGTCGTAGCCGTCACAACTCCCGCGGCAAGTGAGACGCTGCTGATGCCTACCGAAGTCGAGGGTTGTGTAACGTCGACGCCCCGCAGGACTCCAGAACCGCCAGGGCTAACGAAGGCCAGGTGGCCGTGCGGCGCCATGGCAATCTGCGGGTATGCGCCCGTATTCAGTGTGACCTGCGAAAAGACGCACGGCGGAGTCTTACCGGAATTCGCCAGGCAACCGAAAGGAGCATTTGCTCCTTGATTCAGGTTAACCACGAATCCCAGGTTTGCGGCGGAGGAGATAGAAGTCGAAGAGTACGCCACGAGAGCCAGATTCGTGTCCGGATCCACACCAATCGCATACGGCAAAGGAGCCGGAGAAACGCCTTGCAACAGGCCGGAAAGACTGACCGTCGCCGGATTGACAGGGTTAGGAGCACCACCGGGAAGAGGAATCGGCACAATGGAAACGCTCTGGCTCTTATAATTCACCACAGCTACGGAGTGATTCGTACGATTTACCGAAACCCCCGTGGGAATCTGCCCGACGGCTACCGGGCCACCTATCGGTGAGAGGGTGCCGCTGCCGATTGTGTAGAACTGGATGGCGTTCGAGCCCGTTTCAGCGACGACAACAATGCCGAGGGTTGGATCGATATCGATGGCGCTGGGATTGGTGCCCGCCGCAATCGCGGATGCCGGGAGCGGGGTTGCCGGAGGCCCGCCGGAATAGTCCGGAAAAACGGCCAGAGTAGTAACTGCTGGGTTGTTTGCGCTGGTCGGCGGAAGTGTCGTTCCAGATACTGACAAAGGATAAAGGCCGGGACTACCTGAGTTGATCCCGTTGGTTGGGAATCGCGCCACGAGTTGGCGAGAGTTAGAAAGCGACTGGCCTTGTGCATTCGTGGCAAGCGGAACTTGGTTACCCGAGAAAAGAACCGGAGCAAACGTACCACCGGGACCAAAGTAACCGCCATCCAGCACAATCTCCGTATCGTTCTTCAACAGCCCTTGGATAACACTATTAGGAGTGGAGGCTAGTACAGTCGGTCGGACGGGCATTAGCGTGAACGTAAACTTTCCGCCCGCGGTTTTCGTTACAGGTTCCCCGGGATCGGTCACGGAAACGGTATATGTGAGCGGTGTTGATGGATTCGCTGTATTCACGCCACCGAGGTCGGCCTCAAACAAACGCAGGCGTGCGCCGATGGGGGCCGGACTGGCCGTGGTGGAAGTGGGGATCGGGAACAGCACTTTTATATGGTTGGTACTGGAATTAAAGGTCTTCATGCCGCCGTTTTGATCGGTCAGGGTGATGATCGACGCCGACGACATGTTTGGGGCGTCCAGATAAATGTTCCACAACGCGGCACCTTGAGGAGCAATAGTGGGAGAAATACCATTAAAGGTGATCGGTCCACCCTGGATGATGGTGATGGTGCCGGTGGCAAAGCGCGTGTTATCCGCTTTTGAAGTGGCGACCACGGTGAGGTTCGCAGGTGTTGTGGTTGTAGTTGTGCTCGTCGGTACTGTGGCGGGGGCGGTGTAGGTACCGGTGTACAGCCCGGTAGACTTGATAGTCCCACAGCCAGGGCTACAGGACGCCAAATTAGGCGCTGAAATGGTAGCGGTGGGCGTTGCCTGAGTGACCAGCCAAACCACGCCCTGTAATTGCAGGTCATTCGTTAGAGGGGCGCTGAATTGCTGCGGCTCCTTTGTGGCCACCGTGGCCGTGGTCGGATCCAGAGGTACACCGATTCCGGAGTCCAATATGAGCGAAACGCTGCCGGTCTTGCTGGTGCTCTGTTGGGATTGGGCCGTGATGACGATCAGCAGGCCCGGAAATGTTGTTTGGCTGGGAATCTTGCCAGGCGCCGTGTAGGTTGCGGTGCCGGTGGCTTCTTGATTGGAGATCGTACCGAGGGAGCCGTCGGTGGGACAACTCGCCGGCTTGGAGGTCGTTGTCGTCGTGCCCGAAATAGTAGTCGTAGTGAACTGGCACGGCTGCCAATTGACATTGGTGTTGGTCGCACCGGTCACGGTGGCTGTGAGCGTAGTTGCCTGTCCAAGGAGCAGGCTGGTACCCGCGGATGAATTGACCGTGACCACGACAGTGTTGGTGCTTTTGCTGCCGCAGCCGCTCAGCCAAAAAAAGCAAGCGGCCGCTGCCAAAAACCCGAGATATTTCGTCATTGCCCATGAGTTTGTTGCCACGATTTCCCTCACACAAGCGCGCTTTGAGAATCTGCCGCTGGCGCCAAAATTATCGTCATTCACGAAAACCCTTGTCCCCGAACTGCAAAGTTCCCCCCGCTAGAATGTGCGGCTCACCGTAAACCCAAGCTTCGTCTTCGGCTCGAAGTAGTTCAGCCTTCCCGGATTCTGCTGAAGGAAATCCAACTGCGGCTTGATCTGCAGATTATAAATATTCGGATCGAAGCTAAACGCGTTCTTCAGAAAATCTTTTTCCTTCGGATCGATAAACGGCGTGGGCGAGACTATCTCCTGATACAACCGGTGCACATTGTAAGCATAGTAGAGACGGAATGGCGCTTGAACGATTGGCAACTGCACCACCACTTCGATGCCGGTGGATCCCCGAAGCCGGAAGTTTGTTCCGGATGCGATGGGAAGTGATTGCGAGACGCCCGAAGTCGGGAACTTCTGCAGAAGATCCTGAAAGCCGCTTGGATCCAGGCGCAATGCGCTCTTCTGGATGATACCGTCGGTACCGACGTCGGCAAATAGCCCGGCGGTGACGGGGCCGACAATGGGGATACGATATTCGAAATTGCCCGCACCCTGGTAGTCGCCGCCGGGCAGCGTGGGAGAGTAGGTCAGCACGGGAACAGTGAACGAGGTCAAGGCGCCACCCGCGAAGGGATTGTGGTAAGAGATCACTGTTGCGGTCGCCGTGGGAATGAACGTTACCGGTGAAACCGACCGAATGTCGAATCCGCGGAGGTCTTGTTCTCCGCCCATGTAGAAGCGGCTGAACGGCGGCACTCCCTTACCACCGTATCCCGTAGTGTAGGCGGTGGTGATGCGGTAGCCTAGCACGTTGCGCTTCTTATTGACCGGATGGAACATCTTCCACTCGAACACATTTGTGATGGCATTAACATTCCCGCCCAGAGGGCCGCCCTGGAACGCCAAGGAGTAGAAGTAGCTTTTGCCGCCCGTCGGGTTCACCGGATTATTGATGGTGTTGTAGGTGATCGTCGGCGTGATGGTGCTCGAAACAATTCCATTCAGCGCGCTGGGTCCCGCGATGCTCCGGAATTGCGTGGCGGTGAAGAGCAATTTCGACGCATCGTTGAAGGTCGTGATATTCGTCCGCGTAAGGCCGTAGGTCAAACCGACGCGCATGAAGGAAAGCCGCTTGACCGGGTAGCTTGCGAAAGCCGTAAAGCCCGTACTGTTCGTGTTGTAGTTTTCGACGAATGCCGGGTTGACACTAACCGATTGCCCCGTCAGCAACGCGGCCTGTTTGGCCTGGTCGAAACTGTAACGGCTGCTGAAGACGGTGAAACCGGTGGAGATGGGCCGGTCGAACAAATAGGGCTCCGTGAATCCGAACATCAAGGTCCGCTGGATATCGCCGAACTGCGCGGACATCGTCAACGTTTCCCCGAGTCCCAGGAAGTTGTTGGTCTGGTACGTTAGTCCGATAAAGGTACCCGCCAATCCGCTGACGCCGCCCTGCAACCCGATCGACTGCTTGCCCTTTTCCTTGAGCTTGACGTTGAGGTCGACGGTGCCTTCTTTCGTGTTGCGCTTGATTTCCGTTGCCTTGTCCATCTCGATCCGGTCGAAATAATCGAGTTGGTTCAGCCGGAGGATACTAATCTCCCACGCGCGCTTGTTGAAGAGCTGGCCTTCGTCGATCAAAAGCTCACGCCGGATGACCTTGTCGCGCGTCGTCGTGTTTCCGCTGAAATCGATACGCCGCACGTAGTACTGCTTCTCTTCGCTGAACTTCAGCGTCAGGTTGATCAGCTTCTTTTCGTCGTCGATGTCCATCTCCGGCTCCGCCGTGAAATCGATAAATCCGTATTGTCCGTAGGCTTTCCCGTAATCTTCAAGGGCCTTGCGGACTTTTCCTACGGCGAAAAGGTCGCCCGAATGCAGCGGGAAAATGCTCTTAAGCGCGTCGACCTTCAGCGACAGCGCTTTGTCCGGGTCCGCGCTGACGATTTTCAGTGTTCCCATGTGGTAGCGGTCGCCTTCTTCAATCGGCATCGTGATATTGACCGCTTTGCCGTGGCTCCTGCCAGCGACCGGCACACCCATGCGGAACCCTTCCGTGTCCACGTTCTCCAGGACCGGTTCCCCAATCGTCGCTTTGAAGAAGCCATTGTCCTGATACAGTCCGCGGATGCCGACTTCGATGTCTTCGTTCAGCTTTTCCCGGTCAAACGTTTTGCTCAAGACCGGGATGTACCAAAAATGGAGCGGAATGGAGTAGGGCCGGTCGTGCCGCATCGCACGGATAAGCTTGCGGTCGCTGAACGCGTGGTTGCCGGTGAACTTGATCCTGCCGACCTTGACCTTGGGGCCTTCTTCCACTTTGAAGACCAGGATCACTGCGTTGCTTGATGCGATCCGCTCATATTGGGGCGTCACTTTCGCGAACTGGCGCCCGTGCTCGCCCAGCAGTTCTCTCAGAACCACCTCCGCTTTCTTGATGCGCGTTGGATCAAACTGGCTTTCCACCGTCAAACCGACTTTGCGCTCCTTGAAGCGGTCAAGAATGTCCGACTCGGATACCGAATGGATTCCGTCATAGCGGATCCGACGAATCACGGGCCGCTCTTTCACCTCGAACACGATTATCCTGGCGTCCGGCCGGTCCGGAGAATCTTCCACGCGCAGCTTCACATCCTCGAAAAACTGCGTATTCCACAAAGCTTGAAAATCGCGCCGCAACGTCTCTTCGTTGTAGGCGTCGCCCTCGCGGCTGAATATTCGTGCTTTCAAAGTGTCAGTCCGAATGCGCCGGTTGCCCACGAAATCGATTCGGGCAATTACAGCCTGCGGCTTCTCAGATGGCTGTTGCGGCGTGGCACTGCCCGCTGCGGCAGCAGCGAGAGTAACGGAAGCCGGCGTTGGTGAATTTGAGGAGGGGTGTGAAGACAGGGCAACGCCCGCGTGGTGGAGTTGCTGTGCGCCGGCCGGCAAGATCGCGGCTGGCGGTAGCAATAGGGCCGCAACCCAGGTGACGCGGCCGAGCAAAACCCCAAACGGCAAACAGAGTTTTCTTTGTGCGGCCGTTGAGATCCTCAATGCCGCGCCCCCAAACACAAGTTGGTTTTCTCCCGCCGCACCCGGTATGGGTTGGCTGTGCGTTGACCCCCCACCGAGCAGGGGCCATCGGTCGTGCGTTGTGTCAGATTCTCTAGTGAATGACCGGGGTTGCCTCACCCACGGGCCGGAATGACAGGCCTTCCCCCGCGACGTAAATCTGAAGTGTCGCCGGCCTTTGTATTCCACCCTGGATGAGCGCTTCCGAGAGCGGGTCTTCCACGTACTTCTGCAACGCCCGCCGCAACGGCCGCGCCCCGTAACTCCGGTCCGCACACGTTTTCTCGAGGATCCACTGCCGCGCTTCCGGCGACAGCACGATCTGCACCTGCCGGTGGATGAGCGTGTCGTTCAGTTGGCCCACCAGCAAGTCAATGATGCGGAGCAGGTCTTCATCGCCGAGCGCATTGAAGATGATCACTTCGTCCAGCCGGTTGAGAAATTCCGGATTGAATACGCGCTTCACTTCGTTCATCACCATGTCTTCCATGTTCTTCAGCCCGGCTTCGTCTGCCGCGGATTGGAAGCCAATCGAGGTGCGCTTCTGCAAATGCCGCGCACCGAGATTGGAAGTCATGATGATGATGGTGTTCCGGAAATCCACGGTATTGCCGAGCCCGTCCGTCAATTGACCGTCTTCAAATACCTGCAGCAAAATATTAAATACGTCGGGATGCGCCTTCTCAATTTCATCCAGCAGGATGACTGAATAGGGCGTGCGCCGCACGCGCTCCGTCAACTGGCCGCCCTCTTCGTACCCCACATATCCTGGAGGTGCGCCAATGAGTTTCGATACGGAGTGCTTCTCCATGAATTCCGACATGTCGAAGCGCACCAGTGACTTCTCCGATCCAAAAAGGAATTCAGCAAGCCGCCGCGCCACTTCCGTCTTGCCGACCCCCGTCGGCCCCAGGAAGAAGAAGCACCCCACCGGTCGCAAGGGTGATTTGAGTCCCGCGCGGCTCCGACGAATCGCCCGCGCCAACGCCGTAATGGCTTTGTCCTGGCTGATCACGCGCTTGTGCAGCTCGGGCTCGATTCGCAACAACTTCTGCTGCTCGTCTTCCTTGATGGAAGTGACGCCGATGCCTGTCCAGCGCGCCACGACTTCTTCGATATCATCGCGCGTGACGATTCCCGTCGATGCATCGTCCAACTTGAAGCGCTCGCGCAATGTGCGCAGATTCTCTTTTTCCTTGCGTTCTTCTTCGGAGTAGAAGCGCGCCTTTTCGAACTCGTGCTGCGCGATGGCCGTCTCCATGCGGTGCGTGATGAACTTCACGCGCTTTTGTACTTCGCCGACTTCCTCCGGCACGCTGGCCTGGCGCAGCTTGACGCGCGCACCCGCTTCATCGATCAGGTCAATCGCCTTATCCGGCAGGAAACGGTCCGGGATATACCGGTTCGAAAGATACACGGAATAGTGCAGCGCTTCGTCCGTATAACTCACGGCGTGAAACTTCTCGTAGCGTTCCCGCACGCCCTGGATGATCTGAATCGCTTCTTCCTCATTCGGCGCGGGAACTTTTACTGACTGGAAACGCCGCTCGAGCGAGCGGTCCTTCTCGACCGACTTCCGGTATTCGCCCGGCGTGGTCGCGCCGATGCACTGAATTTCGCCGCGCGACAGCGCCGGCTTCAAAATGTTCGCCGCATCCAGCGAGCCTTCCGCCGAACCCGCCCCCACCAGCGTGTGCAATTCGTCGATGAAGACGATCGAATTCTGGCTCTCCATCAGCTCTTTCATGATGGTCTTCAGGCGTTCCTCGAACTGCCCGCGGTATTTCGTGCCCGCCACGATTAGCGACAGGTCCAGAGACAAAATCTTCTTGTCCGCAAGAAACGGCGGCACATCCCCATCCGCAATGCGCTGCGCAAGTCCTTCCACGATCGCCGTCTTGCCAACGCCCGGTTCGCCAATCAGCACGGGATTGTTCTTGGTGCGCCGACAGAGAATCTGAATTACGCGCTCAACTTCGTTCTCCCGGCCGACCAAGGGATCGAGTGTCCCTTCTCCCGCCGCTTGCGTCAGGTCGCGGCTGAACTCTGCAAGTAATGAAGTCTCTTTCGGCCGGGCAGCCGTGGTTTTTTCGCCGGAGGTGCGAGCAAGTTCTTCGCGCAGGGATGAAAGCCGGAGCCCGCGCTCCATCAAGATTTCCGAGCCGAAACATTTCTCTTCGCGCAAAATTCCCAGCAGCAGGTGTTCCGTGCCCACATGCTTGTGCCCCAGCCGCTCCGCTTCTTCCGCGGCCATGTTAAGGATGCGCTTGCACTCCGCGCTCAGAGGCACTTCGACCGAAGTCGAAATGCGCTCGCGGATGGTAATGCGCGCCTCGATCTCCTTGCGGATGGATTCGATCGAGCCCTGCTGGCGCAGAAAACGGTTCGCCAGCGCTTTGTCCTCGCGCATCAAGCCGAGCAACAAATGTTCGGTCTCGATGTACGGGCTGCCATACTGGCTGGCTTCGTAACGAGCAAAAAATATGACGCGACGCGCTTTTTCTGTGTAGCGTTCGAACACGGTTAGCTCGCTTCTCCCCCCGGGGTCTCGCCCGCACCGGCCGTAGCCTTGCGAGCGTACAATACGCCATGCTCCAGTCCCAGAATCCGGTCGCATCGCGCGGCGAGTGCCGTGTTGTGCGTCGCGATCAGCGACGTCAACCGGTGCGTGCGATGCAGCCGTTCTAGCAACTCAAACACGGCCCGGGCATTCTCTTCGTCCAAATCTCCGGTCGGTTCATCCGCCAGAAGCACCGCAGGCCCAGTGACGAGCGCCCTGGCCAGAGCGACGCGCTGCTGCTCTCCGCCGGAAAGCTCCCCTGCACGTTGATCCGCCCGGCTTTCCAGGCCGACCTCCGCAAGCCACTCTCGCGCTGTTGCGAGCGACTTCGAAAAAGATTCGCCCCGCAACAACAGAGGCATCGCCACGTTCTCCGCCGCCGTGAAATCCGGCAGCAAATGGTGCCGCTGCCACAAAAAACCCACGCCGCGGTTCCGAAATTCCGCCACCGCCGCGTCCTGATTTGTTTCAATGGCTTTCGAAACGAAGTATACTGTACCGCTCGTTGGCCTGTCTAGCGCCGCCAGCAGGTGCAGCAGCGTGCTTTTCCCCGCTCCGGAGGGCGCGACAATCGCCACCATTTCTCCTTCGCGCAGACTCAGATTCGCGTCTTGCAGAACGTCTACTCGCCGCTCGGCCGAACCATAACTTTTTTTTAATCCGCGCGCCTCCAGAATTACCACAGACGAATGTCCTCCACCGCCTTGCGCGCTTTGCATTCGATAGGCCGGATTGTCGGGTTCTTCTTTCATTAGCCCCAGTGCCGTGTGTTCCTGACGCTCAAATTGTTTCCGCCACTTCACCTTCCTTAGATGCCGGGCGGCTAAATCCCGTGTCGGCTGCAGGAATCCGCCTCCTCCTGCCGGCCTGTCCAACTCTTTCCCATTTTCGCCCCAGCCTTGCCTGCCCAAAAAACGGCAATCCAGGCTCATTTTGGGACACCTGTAATCTTCTTGCTTTCAATACTTTGCGGTGGGCTTGCGCGCTCACTGAATGAGAGGGCCGCACCCAGGTTCCGCCCACCTGCCTCTGAGCTCAATTAGGAGCAAATGGCGCTCCAAATACTGCTTTTTTTCGGCCCTGGCGCCCGTGCTGAGTTCAGGGCTATTCATACCGCAGAATCTCCACCGGAAACAGCTGCGCCGCTGCTCGCGCGGGCACCAGCGTCGCGGCTATCGAAATGACCATGGTCACAACCGCGATCCATAATCCATCCAGCGCGCTCGGATGAAACGGCACATACGCCACCGCATAAACCTGCGGATCGAGTGGAATCAAATGATAGGCCCCGGCGATACCCGCAAATGCGTACCCGGCCGCCAGTCCGAGCAGCGTGCCCGTTGCTCCAATCGTAATTCCCTGCCACAAGAAAATCAGTCGAACCTGTTCGCGTCGTGTGCCAATGGACCTCAGCACCGCAATGTCCCGCGCTTTGTCCGTGACCGTCATCGAAAGCACCACCAAGATGTTCAATCCCGCCACAAACGTGATAAGTCCAACGAATATCGCTGTGACCAATTTCTCCAGGCGCAGCGCGCGAAACAATGCGCGGTTTTCCTCCATCCACGTCGACGTGGAAAATCCTCCGCCCGCCGCCTTGCCTATTTCCCGCGCGACCTCCTCGGCACTTTCCGGCTTCTCGATGCGAAACTCCAGCACGTTGACAAGGTCTCCCGACCCCGCCAGCGCCTGCGCCGCGGTGAGCGTCAGGAAGCACCAGTTCTCGTCATAATCGTAAAAGCCGGAGTCAAACACGCCCGTGACGCGGAAGCGTCTTGTCCGCGGGATCAATCCAAACGGCGTGAGGCGTCCCTGGGGACTCGTCAGCGTGACGTAATCTCCCGGGGACACTTTCCACTCCTCCGCAAGCTGTTTGCCTAAGAGCAGGGCGTCGATTCCATCCGCATCGGGTGAAAAATCCAATTGCCCCGCCACGATCCGCTGGAGCGCCTCGTCACCGCGCTGCTCGCGTTCAGGATCGATCCCTTTGGTCACTACGCCTCGCGCCTGCCCGGCGAATGACAGCAGCACCGTCTGATAAACAGCGGGGGTGACGGATCGTATTCCCGGAGTTGCGGCCAGTTTCGCGGCCAGCTCTTCGTAGTTGTGGATGCCTCCAGAGCCCGGCCGCGTCAGGGAAACATGCGCGGTCACCCCTAACAAGCGGTCCTGCAGCGTTTCGCGGAATCCTGTGTTCATCGAAAGCGCGATCACCAGCGTCGTCACTCCCGCCGCCACTCCCATCACTGAAAATAGTGTGACCAGGCGCAGGACCGCCGGGCGGTACGACGAATGCAGATACCGCTGCGCTACGAACCATTCAAATCGCATGGCTGGAAGGATTAACCGTTTGCATCCCCAAAAGGATACGTTACGCCCCGTGTACTTCGGAAGAGGAGTCTTCTTGCGCTTCCGCGCGGAGCAAGGGGAAAAGAATCACGTCCCGGATGGAAGGCGAATCCGTCAGCAGCATCGTCAGGCGGTCGATGCCGATCCCTTCGCCGGCCGTCGGCGGCATGCCGTGGCACAGCGCGCGAATGTAATCTACGTCGAGCTGCTTCGAAACTTCCTCGCCGCCCTGTGCCATCTGTGCAAGAAACCTGCGCTCCTGTTCCGCCGGATCGTTCAGCTCGGAGAACCCGTTCGCGACTTCCATTCCCGCGACAAAAATCTCAAAGCGCTCGGTCAGCGTTGGATCCTCCGGTTTCTGTTTCGAAAGCGGCGAAATTTCCGTGGGAAAATCGTACAGGATGGTCGGCTGAACCAGTTTCTCTTCAGCGATGGTCTCGAAGAGCAGACCGGTCCATTCGCCGTCGGTCGGCGTACCTCTTGCACCGGCGTAAGGCGCCCCGACGTTTTTCGCCCACGCATTGTAGCGGCCAGCCGCCTCGCGAGCCCCGCCCGGCGCGCGCAGCTCATTCGGCGTCGGCCCCGCGCCTGCTCCCGCGGGCCAGTATTTCCCAACTGCTTCCCGCATCGAAAGCCGCTGAAACCTCCCGAAATCCAGCTCCTGGTCACCGTAGCGCACCACCGTGGAGCCGGTAATATTTTTTGTCAGCAGAGCGAAAAGTTCCTCGTTGAAATCCATAAAATCGCGGTAATTGCTGTACGCCTCGTAAAACTCCAGCATCGTGAATTCCGGATTGTGCTGAGTTGAAATTCCTTCGTTCCGAAAATTCCGGTTGATCTCGTAGACGCGGTCGAATCCGCCTACAGTCAACCTTTTCAAATACAGCTCAGGGGCAATCCGTAGGTACAGATCGACGTCGAGTGTATTGTGGTGCGTGACGAACGGCCGGGCCGCCGCCCCTCCCGGAATGGGATGCATCATGGGCGTCTCGACTTCGATATAGCCCCGCGCGTCGAAGATTCGCCGCAGCTCCTGAATAATGCGAGCGCGGGTTACGAATACTTGCCGCGATTTCTCGTTGGCGATCAGGTCCAGATACCGCTGGCGGTAGCGGATTTCGACGTCCGTTAGTCCGTGCCACTTCTCCGGAAGCGGCAGGAGAGCCTTCGAAAGAAACGTCAACTCCTCGACCCAGATGGAAAGCTCGTTCGTCTTGGTGCGAAACAGATGCCCCCGCACTCCGATTGAGTCTCCCAAGTCGAGCAATTGAAAAAGTTGGAAGCCGCGCTCGCCCACGACATCTTTCTTCACATAAATTTGAATGCGCTTCCCCGCTCCCTGAAGATGCGCAAATCCCGCCTTGCCCATCAAGCGGTAGGAAAGAATCCGCCCTGCCACGCGGACCTCGCGCTTTTCCGTTTCCAACTCGGCCCCGGGCGTCTCGCCATATTTTCCAACCAGGGCCGCCGGTGTCTCCGTCCAGCGAAACTCGCGCGGGAACGGGTCGAACCCGAGCGCCTGGATCTGATCGAGCTTCCTTTGGCGCTGCTCAAACTGGTCGCGCGGCTCAAATTGCAAAGGAAATTTCCTCTCCGTGGCGAACGCAGCCGAGTATAGCGGCCCGCACCTATTGGGGGCAACCACTCCTAAATTCCCGGGGACCTCGCTCGTCCCAAGCCGGACTCCCCGGGCTGGCTTAGAAGGGATTATTAAGAAAACTGTGCGACCCGAAGAAGTTTTTGTTATACTCCCTCCCCTGTTCCCCGGAGACTACCCTTGAAAGCCCGCGTCCGCGCCCTCTCAGCCCGCGGCACCTCCGTCAAGGATGACTGGCGGGCTTGGTTGCCCGAAGAAAAGAACAAAGTCTTCCGCGCTTGTGTGCAGCAACTCGAAGCTTCCTATGGCATGCTCAGCGTTTCTCTGAACGAAGCGATCGAGTTGCGGCAGGCTGGGCTTCCGGCAAAGTCTTCCCAGGTTGTTTATGTCACCTCGGCACTTTGCTCGCGTTTGACCGATCCGCTCGCCGCCACCCTCCGTGCACTCGCCGAACATGCAAAGCATTACGGCACCATGCCCAATACCGCCCCCTTGAATCCAGTCAACTTTCAGAACGTGCGAGACCAACGCTCGGCCCGGATGAGCGGCCTGCTGAGCCACGTCCTGTTAACCCAGCGCTCCCAATTCCTCCACAAAATCAGTACCTTGCTTGAGATGGTCGTGGATCTTGGCCGCGAGTTCCATGTGTGTGCGGATGAACTAGCCAGCGGCATCTCCGCAGATCCGAGTTCCGACTGGGATACTGTGGATATCGCCCACTACGATTTGAACACGTGCCTGCGTGAGGCTATCATCCTCTTGAAGTCCTTCCTCCGTGCCGTCCCCGACGAAGAACTCATGCCTTTTCAAGAATCCGTCAGCCGCCAGATGCGTGTGCGCGACTCCTCCGCGCCCTCCCACCAGGCAGTAGTCGGCCATAGACGAATGACACCGATCGCGGGACAATAATCCCGCCTGCCAGCACCTTGGCAGTGTCCCGCGGGGCGACCCCGGGTAAAACCTTTGGTTCTGGCTCGGCTGTCATGGAAATTGATGCCTCGCCCAGGACAACTCAGGGAGGTATTCGGCGCATCCGAACGGTTGGATGCGCCGCAATTGGACCGTTGGCCCGAAACCGACCAGCCGATCCGAGAGCGTTGACCGCTTCGCGGCCGCCAACCACGGTGACTGCGATGCAGCCGCCCGATGCTGGGCCTGCTTCGCAAGCCCCAAAGAAGGTGACTGAGGCGGAAGCTATCCGTATGGCTCAGGCCGGAGATGCCGCGGCTTATGAGTTTCTTTACCAGCTTCATGGCCGTCGCGTTTACGCTCTGTGTCTGCGGATGGTGAATAATCCGTCCGATGCAGAAGACCTTATGCAGGAAGCTTTCCTGCAACTCTTCCGCAAGATCGGAACGTTCCGTGGCGAGTCGGCGTTTTCGACCTGGTTGCACCGGATGACCGTCAACGTGGTCCTGATGCGGTTGCGCAAGAAGTCGCTCCCCGTGGCCTCTCTCGAAGAGACCACAGGGCCCGATGAAGATACCGGCGGCTCGAGGAAAGACATCGGCGCGCCGGATTTGCGGCTGAGCGGCGCAGTGGACCGGGTCAATCTCGAACGTTCCATCGAGAAGCTGCCGCCAGGGTATCGCACGGTTTTCGTGCTTCACGACGTGCAAGGGTACGAACACAACGAAATCGCCGGCATCATGGGATGCTCGGTGGGAAATTCAAAATCGCAGTTGCACAAGGCGCGCACCAGGCTCCGCGAATTGCTCCAGGAAGAAATACGCGAGCAAGCGCGGCAAGAACGCCATGCGGCGAAGACGCAGACGGGACTCAGCGATTGAGCTACAATGGTGCAAAATCGGGGTATGGCAAACGATTTCGCACCGTGAAGTTTTCGTGATGTTGGTGAGAGGGGCTTCCACCGTCTCTCCCGGCGGAGTGATTGGCCATGCAGTGTAAAGAAGTAGAGCTTGTCCTCGAACAGGATGGGATTGCGCCGCTGCCCGCGGCCGCGCGCGCTCACCTCGTTTCCTGCACCGCTTGCCAGAGTCTGGTCGCGGACTTAAGGGATATTGTTGCCGCGGCGCACACTTTGCCCGGGGAAGTCGAGCCCCCCGCCCGCATATGGGTTTCCCTCAGCGCGCAGCTTGAAACTGAAGGCATCATCAAGTCTCCCACCGCTAGAGACGCCGGACGTCTTTCCTGGTGGCATGGGATTGCCAAACTCTTACGTGGCCGCACTTTGGCCACCGCCACCGTTGGTCTGCTCATCGTTGCCGCGGGAATTCTCCAGATCGAGCGGCCTGCCGTCGAGATTTCGGAATCGCAAAACCCCTATGCGGAAACCGCCCGCGCCTTGACGGAGCAGGAACACGGTCTTGTGAACATGCAGCTCGCGAGCACTTCGACCGTGGATGCCTCCCTGCGGCAGAATCTGACCGCTGTCGACGATTTTATTGCGGACTGTGAACGCCGTTTGCAGGCTGAGCCGCAGGATGAACTGGCGCGGGAATATCTTTTCGGCGCCTACAGGCAAAAAGCGCAATTGTTGTCCGCAATGATGGAACGCGGAGGGAGCGGAAACTAACATGAGTTCGATAATGAAGAAACACACCATTCTGTTGGCGCTTGGCGCGGGGATTTTTCTCTGGCCCGCTGCAACCGCAGCTGCCGCTGGTCAACACGTGGAGCGCCATTTTTCAATCAAGGGCCGCCCCGTCGTAGTCATTCACAACATTGCCGACGGCCGCATTGAGGTCAAGTCTTGGAAGAATTCCGAAGTTGTTGTCAGCGGCGCTCGCACTTCCGACAAGATCGGCATTGACATGGAGCAGGTCGGCGACCGCATTGACGTAACGACCAATCTTCTCGATATCACAGCGCAGCCCCCAGAGACCCAAGCCAATCTTCAATTGACCGTCCCTGAGGAGACCGAGCTCCAGCTCAAGACACAGACCGGCCTTATCTATGTGGAACAAGTAACGGGAGACATGACCCTTGAGAGCGTTGCAGGCGACATCCACCTCAAGGAAGTTTCAGGCTACATCATCGTGACCACCACCGGCGGTTCTCTGGTCTGCACGCAGTGCGCGGGGAAACTTAAGTTCGACTCTGTGAGCGGCAGCGCGCAAATCCTGCAGCCCGGACTCACCAATGTCGACCTTCATACCACCACGGGAAACATTCTCTTTGACGGCGACTTCGTGCGCACCGGCCTTTACAGCATGAAGAGCGGCAAGGGTCTCGTCGAAGTTCGCTTTTCCGGAAGCGACTCCTTCGACCTCAACGCGCAGACGGCCACCGGCACAGTTGATAATCAAGCCGCCGCCTATTTGAAACCCGATTCCCATGGCGTAAAGCACCTGGCGTCCAAGTTCACCAAGGGTCTCTTTGGTACTGTCGGCCAGGGGCTCGCCAAAGTCGAACTCTCCTCCTACAGTGGTACAATCCGCATCTTGAAGCGCGATTAACCCATCGCCCAGCAAGATAGCCGGCCGCGATGCGGTCGCCCGAAACTGTGATCCAACCGCCTCCTTTGCGTGGGCCGCAAGCTCGCTTTCAGACGATTTGCCTGGCCGGATTCATGGGCTCCGGCAAGACGACTGTCGGTACGCTTCTGGCACGCCAACTCGCCTGGCGTTTCGTGGATCTGGACGATCGCATCGAGGAATCCGCCGGACTGCGCATTCCGGAAATTTTCGAGCGCTTCGGCGAACCCGCTTTTCGCCAAATCGAGGCAGACCAATTGCGCGCCGCGCTAGGCCGCGCGGTCGAGATGAAAGAATCGCTCGTCCTCGCCCTCGGTGGCGGCACTTATGCGCAACCTGGCGCGCCCGATTTTCTCCGGGCCAGCGGCGTGCCGGTGATTTGGCTCGATTCGCCCATCGAAACCTTGCTCGCCCGCTGCATGGCCATGACCGGGCGCCCTCTTTTCCGGGATGTGACGAGCTTCCGCGCGCTCCATGCCCAGCGCCTGCCGTCCTACCAGCAGGCTGATTTTCGCGTGGACAGTTCCGGCGAACCGGGAGAAGTCGTCGCGGAGATTCTGCGCCGCGGAATCGTCTCGACGGGCGGCAGCCAGGCTCATCTGATGGTCGAAAAACCACAGCCGTAAAGGGCGCGCCGTAGTTGCATTCTCCTTGATGCCTCTCTGAGCATCTACGTTTGTAGCCGTGCCAAAACCTCAATTTAAACTGTGGCACACTTTGGTCGGTGAGAGCGCCTTTCCCCGGCGCGAAACACTTGTCTGCGCGGCAAAACGTCCGAAGAATTTTCAAGTAACTGTTGGAGGAGGTTCCATGAAGCCATTGACCGGCAGTGTGAAATACAAAATCATTTTTTGCGGTCTGTCCGCGGCGCTTCTCCTTTCCGCCGCACTCGCCGTCGCTGCGCAAAAGAAAAGCGCGTCGGGCGCCGTGGCTTCACTCCTCACTCAGGATAAAGGCAAATTTTCCATCGTCCTGGATGGCAAGTCCGTTGGCCACGAGGAGTTTGAAATCGCTCCCTCCGGCGGCGGTTGGACTGCAAGAGGAACCACGGACCTCAAAATCCCCGATGCCGCCAGCGCCATCCGCGTCAACGGTACTCTTGTCTTACAGCCGGACGGCGCACCCGTCAGTTATGAATGGACGTCACGCGACGACAAAACCAACGGCGCGCACATTCTGTTCGCGAACGGTGTCGCGAAAATTACCCTGGAAATGCAGGGCGCCCGCCCCTTTGAACAGGACCTCTCTTTCGGTTCGCCGCTCATCGCGGTTCTCGACAACAATCTCTATCACCAGTACGCCATTCTCGCGCGCCTCTACGACTGGTCCAAGCGCGGCACGCAAACGTTTCCCGTGCTCATCCCGCAGGAACTCACGCCCGGCTCCATCGCCGTGGAATCTACCGGCTCGGCCAGCGCCGACGGGAAAACCTACGAAGGTCTGCGCGTCACCACCGCCGATCTTGAAGTGCTCCTTCTGCTCGATTCGAATCACCGCCTGATGCGCCTGGAAGTCCCTGCCGCCAAAGTTTCCGTCATCCGCGAGTAATCGCCGCCCAGGCGAAATCGCTCCCACAATGAAAAAACGCGGTGTGACTGCTAAAGTCACACCGCGCTGATTCGTGCTCTGGTTTGAAGAAATTTATCGCGCCAACGGCCGTTGAAACACGGGCACGCCCGGACGCCGCAGCGGATAGCCCTGCGGGTGACCATGGGCATGCGTCAGTGAAAGCCCATTGGAATGGCCGGCGCCGATCTGCCCGTTGCCGTTGCCATTCCCCGACGCGGGCTGCGGCAGCCGCGCCGGATTACCGATAGGGCGGAGATTTGCGGGCGCTGCATGGACGTGGTCGCTGATTGCCTGCAGCCTTTTCAGGATGGACTGCCACTGTTCCCAATCCAACTGGCGTAGGAACGGTCGCAATCCTTGGATGAACGGATCCTCGAGCAGCGCCTCTCCATCCGATTCCGGAATGAAGAAACGGTTGAGGCCCACGTTGAGTGCCTCGGAAATTTTCTCCAGCGTGCCGAGACTGGGCGTCATCTGCCCGCTTTCGATTCGTGACAAGTAGGAACGCGAGACCTTCGAGCGCGATTGCAGCTGGCTCTGCGTCATCCCGCGCGATTCGCGCAACTGGCGGATCCGCTGGCCGATATTCTCGACCGTCTGCTGGTTGGCGAATCGTTCCGACGTAGGTTCAGCGGCTGCTTCCTCCGGGGGCGCCGGTGGAGGAATCAGGAACTCCAAACGCTGAGGCAAGGCGCGCACGCAACGCCGACAGTTTCCCGTGCGCGTCCGGTACTGAACTAGACCGCAGGTCTTGCAGCGAATGACTTCCCTATCCATCTCTAACGAATTCATAGTTTCTTTCTCTATTTGTGCCGACACCGGTACTCCTCGCTGACAGTTTTTCCGGCGTGCGGATAGGAGAGGAACGTCGGAACGTGGTTCGGGGGGAAGGCAGATACTGGCGCGTCGGGGAGTATCGTGCGAAACGCCGTTTTCTGTCAAGAGTATTTTTAGACTTTTTTTACCTTTGCTCCTCGATTCGTCCAACCGTACGCTAGACCTTCGCCTGTCCGGACGGACAGAAGTAAGTCAACTTTCGCCATAACCGCGAGAGATGGTGTAGCCGCTACCGGATCACCACAAGGATTGTGGTATGTTGTCCGCTCGATTGTTGCGCGTGCATGGCGCTTTCCTTGGTGTGCTAAGGTATGCGCATGAACACTACACACTCCTTTTTCCGCGATAAGGCAGTGCTCATCACTGGCGCCTCGTCCGGCATCGGCGAGGAACTGGCGTTGCAATTGGCCCAGACCGGCGCAAAGCTCACGCTCGCCGCGCGCCGTCGAGAGCAGTTGGAGGTGGTCGCACAAAAGATCGTAGCGCAGGGCGGCGCGGGCCCCATCGTGGCACCGTGCGTGGTGACGTGCGATGTGGCGTGCAATGGCGACATAGAACTAGTGGTCGCCGAATCCGTTCGCCGATGGGGCAAGCTCGACGTTGTTTTTGCCAACGCCGGCTTTGGGGTTGTCGGCGGCTTCAAGAAACTTTCCATCGAGGATTATCGCCGCCAGTTCGAGACCAATGTTTTCGGCGTTCTGCGTACGGTCTACGCCGCGCTGCCCGAGCTCGAAAAGAGCCGCGGAAATCTCGCCATCACCGGAAGCGTTTCCGGTTGGGTCTCGCCTCCCGGCGCTTCACCCTACTGCATGAGCAAATTCGCGGTTCGTGCCCTCGCAAACTCCATCACTCCTGAGCTGTGCTGTGCCGGCGTCAAGCTGACGCTCATCAGCCCGGGCTTCGTCGTCAGCAATATTCGCCGCGTAGACAACCGCGGAACAGTACATCCCGACGCGGCAGATCCCGTCCCGGCTTGGATTCAGATGAGCACGGAAAAAGCCGCGCGCCAGATTCTCCATGCCGTCGCGCACGGGAAGCGCGAACGGATCGTTACTCTCCACGGCAAGCTCTTCGTCGCCGTCGAAAGATTTCTCCCCTGGCTCAATCGCGCCTTCGCCGCCAGAATGGCGCCCGTCTATGATTCCCGTTCTTCACTGTAGTCTGATCGCCTGATCGAGGGCCGGCGCAACGCAACCAATAGATGGTCTATTTTCTGTATTGACGCTAGTAGCGTTCGACGGCAAGGGCGACAGCATTCCCGCCGCCGAGACAGAGGGCGGCGATACCGCGCTTGAGGTTGCGGCGCTGGAGTTCGTAAAGAAGAGTGACGAGGATTCTCGCGCCGGAGGCTCCGATGGGATGGCCGAGGGCGACGGCACCGCCGTTCACGTTTACTTTTTCGGGATTGAGGTGAAGCTGGCGCGTGACCGCGATGGCGGCGACGGCGAAGGCTTCGTTGAGTTCCACGAGGTCAACATCCTTATCGCGGTCCCAGCCGGTTTTGGTGAGGAGTTTTTCCACCGCGTCCACCGGCGCCATCATGACCCATTTGGGTTCGACGCCGGAGACGGACTGGGCGACGATGCGAGCGATAGGCTGCATTCCAAGCGATTGCGCTTTGCGCTCACTGGTCACGATGACGGCGGCGGCGCCGTCGTTAGTGCCGGGGGAATTGCCGGCCGTGACGGTGCCGTCTTTTTTGAAGGCGGGTTTTAATCTAGCGAGAGCCTCGAGGCTGGTGTCTTCGCGGGGAGACTCGTCGTACTTGATGACGATGGGGTCGCCCTTCTTTTGACGAACTTCGATGGGGAGAATCTGCGATTCGAAGAAACAGGATTTGCGGGCGCGCACAGCTTTCTGGTGACTTTCAACGGCGAAGCGGTCTTGCTCCTCGCGGGTGATGCCGTATTTTTCGGCGACGAGCTCGCCAGTCATGCCCATATGGAAGTTTTCGTAACCGTCCCAGAGGCCGTCGTTGATCATAGAGTCGACGAGTTTGCCATCGCCGATGCGGTAGCCCGTGCGGGCTTGCGGGAGGAGATACGGGCAGTTGGACATGGACTCCATGCCGCCAGCGACGACGATTTCGGATTCGCCGAGCCGAACCGCTTGCGCTGCGAGGGCGACGGCTTTGAGACCGGAGCCGCAAACTTTGTTGATGGTCATGGCGGCGACGCGGGGAGCGCACCCGCCTTTAAGAGCGGCCTGACGGGCGGGATTCTGGCCGAGGCCAGCCTGGACAACGTTTCCGAGGATGGCTTCGTCGATTTGTTTGGGGTCGAGGCCGGCACGGCGGATAGCTTCGGCAACAATTTTGCCGCCAAGCTCGGGCGCGGAGAAGCCGGCGAGGCCGCCCTGGAATTTTCCGATAGGGGTGCGGACAGCGGAAAGAATGACGGGGATTTCCATGATAGCGCCTCCGGGGGAGTGCAGACTCCCATTATACAGCGATGCGGAGGCGGGTGCTGCGGCGCGAAGTGTGTGAAGGGCGAACGAAAGCCCGCCCCTCACTTCAAGATAGCGTTTCTAGTTTGCGGCCGCGGCTTCGGAAGAAGCCGGCTTCGCCTCGTCGGCGGAGGGGCCGTATAAACCCGGAACAGGAATGCCAAGCAAGCGGAAATAGACCCCGAGTTGGGCGCGATGATGGATGAGGTGATTCATCACAAAACCGCGGATACAGGCAACGCGCGGCATCGTAAAAATAGTCTTGCCACCTGCGAGCAGCGTCCAGCCTTTCATCATGTCCTGATCGCTGACCGCGGCGAGGGCGGAGCGGGCTTCCGCAGATTCTTTGTCGAAAACGGCGAGAAGTTCCTTACGATTTTCGATCTTCGGTGGTTGGTAGGCGGGACCACCGACCGGGGCGTAGTCGAGTTCTTCGGTCCTGATGGTCATTGCGGTCCACCCGGGGAGGGTGGAGATGTGGCTGGCGAGCCAGCCGACGGTGCCGGACTTGTCATGAGGTTTCCAGTTCCATTTGTCTTCAGGAACGCGCTCGAGCGTCTTGCGGGTGTTCTGCATCTCTCGATCGAACTCAGGCAGCATCGATTGGCCGATGGTCATGGGGGTCTCCTTGGGGAAATTATAGATTCAAGCGCCTCGATAATAGGCGAATAAAAAGCGAATTGTCAAGCACTGCGTAAGCGGATCCGGCATCACAGGCCTATGCGAGAACGCCTCGGTGCTTAGTTGCCGGAATGGGGACAATGGTCATACGAGAAAAGCGAATTTGATGGAAATTCACAGATGGGAGTTGACTGGTAGATTGCAGGGGACAGAATGCTGCTATGACACACCAACTGACGACGTCGTATCTGAAGGATTCGATTGATCTGTTCCGGTACTACAAGAAGCTAGGTGACCGTGCGATTGGACAGTGTCCGGATGAAGGACTCTTCCAGGTGCTGGATGCAGAATCGAACTCGATTGCGACTATCGTGAAGCACATGGCGGGGAACATGAGGTCGCGCTGGACGAATTTCCTGACGACAGACGGCGAGAAGCCGGACCGAGACCGCGATACGGAATTCGAAGCGCCGCCAAAGGCGCGCGCGGAATTGACGGCGCTTTGGGAGGCGGGGTGGAAGCATGTGTTTGACGCGCTCGAACCGCTGACGGAGGCGGACTTGGCGCGGACGGTGGTGATTCGTACCGAGCCTCATTCGGTGACGCAGGCAATCAACCGGCAGATCGCTCATTATGTGTACCATGTGGGGCAGATTGTTTTTCTCGCAAAACATTTCAGTGGGGATAAGTGGCAAACTTTGAGCGTGCCGCGAAGAAAGTCTGCAGAATTCAATAGAAAAGTAGCAGCGGGAGAAAAATCTCAACGATAGCAAGCCGCACTGCCTGCCTGTCCTTCACAAATTTCCAGTCTGCCAGGAATTCCGTTACTCTTCCGACTATGGCAACACTGTTTGAGCTCGATCCACCTTCAGAAAGCAAGTTCAAGCTAAATGAAGCGCAACGCCGTGCGATCACGCATGGCGAGGGGCCGCTGCTGGTCATTGCGGGGGCGGGGACAGGGAAGACGCGCGTCATCACGGAGCGGATCCGGCATTTGCTGCAATCGAACCCCGAGCTATCCGGAGAGAACATTCTCGCGCTGACGTTTACAAAGAAGGCTGCGGGCGAGATGAAAGCGCGCGTGGTGAAGGCTACGGGCGAGCGCGGGAAGGACGTGACGCTGGCGACGTTCCATTCATTCTGCGAAACGCTGCTGAAGGAAGTGGAGCCGAACCGGGCTGCTTTGGAGCAGGTGGATCATTGGATTTTGCTGCGGCGCAACATGGCGCCGCTGCGGCTGGAAAAATACCGGAGGCTGGCGGAGCCAGGACAGTTCCTGAGCGATTTCATCGCATTTTTTTCGCGGTGCCAGGATGAGCTGGTGTCGAGCGAGGATTACCAGCGCTATGCGGACGGGCTGGCGGCGCAGCTCGAAGCCGAGCGCGGGACTCTCGACGAAGATACCTATAAGGAGCGCGCCGAGCAAGTAGCGCAGGAGCAGGAGATCGCGCGGGCGTATCGCGCGAACGAAGAGCTGCTGCGCGAGAAGAACGCGATGGCCCTGAATGGATTGATCGCGGAAGCGGTGGCGCTGTTGCGGAAGGATGCAGGATTGCGCGAGAGGCTGCGGGAGCGCTATCGGCACATCCTGGTGGATGAATTTCAAGACACGAACATCGCGCAACTCGAACTGCTGCACCTGCTGTCGGCGGAACCGCGGAATATCGTGGTGGTAGGCGACAACGATCAGGCAATTTATAGGTTTCGTGGGGCGTCCTTCGGAAGCTTCAAGTTGTTCCTAGAAAGATTTGCCGGCTGGAAGGCCGGACAGGATTCAAAGCCCTATCGCGTTACTTTGACGGAGAATTACCGCTCGACGCCGAATATCCTGCGCGTGGCGACGCAAGTAATTGCTCAGAATGAAGTGAGCGCAGATTTTCCGAAGAAAATTTTGCAGCCGACGCGTGCGGAGAGCGAGCGGATTCGCATCGCGGAGCTGGCTAGCGCCGAAGAGGAAGCGCGCTGGGTCACGAGCGAGCTCGAGCGGCTGCACGGAACGGGGCATCCGTGGCGAGATTTTGCAGTGCTCTACCGGCAGCACGCGCACCGGGATCATCTGGTCGAGGAGTTGTCGAGAAAGAAGATTCCGTTCGTCATTGCGAAACTCTCGATCCTGGAGCATCCGCTGGTGCGGGATGTGCTGGCCTATTTGCACCTGATCGCGACGCCGTACGACGACGTCGCGTGCGCGCGGGTGCTGTCGGCGCCGGCGTGGCATCTGGAGGCGGCCGATTTGGTTCGCCTGGCAGAACGTGCGGCAAAGAAACGCGGGACGGCGCTGTGCGACGTGCTGCAAGCGCCGCAGTCGGAGCTGCCGTTCGATGCGTCGCAGGGGGCGTTGGGCGAGCTGCTTGAGTTTCTTTCCTACCAACGGAAGACGGTGAAGCGGCGGGCAGCGGGAGAGATTTTGTCCGACCTGATCGAGTGGCTGGAGATTCCACAACGGGCGGGTACGCAGGACCGGAAATACGTGACGCAGCTTTCGCAATTCGTGAAGGAATGGGAGAAAAAGAGCGTAACGCGAAGACTGCCAGAATTTCTGGAGTATCTGGACTATTTCGAGCAGGCAGGCGGAACACTGAGCCTGGAAGACGATGCGCCAGGCGATGCGGTGCAACTAATGACGGTGCATGGTGCGAAAGGGCTGGAGTTTCCGCACGTGTTTCTGCTGCGCGTGAACCAGGGCGCGTTTCCTGCGAGAAATCGTGCGCCACTTTTTGAATTCCCAACCGCACTGATGAAAGAAGAACTTCCTCAGGGAGATTTTCACATCCAGGAAGAGCGGAGGCTTTTCTACGTGGCGCTGACGCGGGCCGAACACCGGCTGACGATCACAACTCTGCCGGAGAAAAAAGGCAAGGTGCCGACGTTCATCGAGGACATCTTGATGGACGCATCGGTGAAACGGCAGGACGTGCTGCAGATCGCGCCGAAGGTTGTTCCGGTAGGCGACACGAAAGATGCGAGGGTCACAGCGCAGGGGAAGGTGGGGGCCTCGCTCTTCCCCGCTTCAGCGAAGCCGCCGAAGATTTTTTCACGGATAGCTTACTGGGCCGAGACGTTTCATCCAGTCTCGCCAGAGCCTCTGAAGTTGAGCGCATCGGCGGTGGAGAACTACCGAAGATGCCCGCAGCAGTATTTGTTCAGCTATTTGTGGTCGCTGAAGGAAGGGCCGCGGGCGACGCTCAGCTTCGGCAGCGTGATGCATACCACGATCAAGCGGTTCATCGAGCAGCTGCGTAAGGGTGTGAAGCTGCCCTTCGAGGAGGTGGAGCGGATTTTCGAAACGGAGTGGACTTCGGCTGGATTTGAAGACGAGTATCAGGAAGCAGAATACAAGAAAGATGGCATCGAGCAACTGCGCGCATTTCACGCGGCGATGCTGCAAGCGCCGCGGGATGTGCGCGAACAGGAAAAGGGATTCGAGCTGCCGCTGGGAAACAACGTGATCGTGGCGGGCAGGATCGACCAGATCAATTCACTGGGCCGAAACGACGTTGAAATTGTGGACTACAAAACGGGAAAAGCGAAGAAAGAGGCGGATGCGCGTAAGGATTTACAACTGAGCCTCTACGCGCTGGCAGCGAAGGAGATTTTTGAGCTGAATCCGGTGCGCCTGACTTTCCACTATTTGCAAAACAACCAGATCCAGTCAACAACCCGGGATGCCAAACAACTTGATGAAGCGCAGAAGATCGTGTTGGAAGCGGCGGAAGATATTCGGGCGGGGGAGTTTGTCGCAAAGCCGGGGTTTGTGTGCAGGAGCTGCGCATACAAGCCGATTTGCCCGGCGCACGAAGAAGCGCTCGCACAGTAGAAAACTATCTTGGAGCGAGGAGTGCGCCGGAGTAGTAGCCGTCACGAGTGAAGATGGTCAGGCCTTCGCGCTTGACGCGAACTTCAACGGAATGGTACTCCGCTCCGACGTCGGTGCCGCGTGGGGAATAAGCAAGGGTGTACTGGTTGCGGGCTTCCTCAGCAACGCGGGCATACAGTTCTTCCAGATCGTTGCGCTTGGAGCCGTAATAGACGTCGCCGCCGGTATTGTGCGCGTATCGGGCGAGCCTATCCAACTTGTCGAATTTGCGGTTTAAATAGACCGTGCCGATGCCCACGCCGAAGACGGAAATGTTGTAGCGCAAAAGCTCTTTCAGGACGACGTCGTATTTGTTGGTGTTGTATTTCGGGTTGTTCACGCCATCGGAGACGAGCAGAATAATTTTGCGGCGTTCCCGGCCACGCTCTCTGAGGAGCTGCGCGGCAGCATAAACCGCATCGTCGAGGGCCTTGGTGGGCTGGCCCTTGAGCTCGATGGTGGTTCTGGGTACCGCAGGGCCACCTGTGACCGACTGTCCATTGATGGTTGGCGCATCGAAGGCGCCGCCGCTGGACGCGACTGAGGGCCGACTGTCGAGCCTCTCGCGCTTGAGCTCTGTGAGGAGCTTGTCCTGGTCGTTGGTGAAGCCCTTGCCCTCGTGGAAATACTGGTCGAAGCGGCATATAAAAGCTTCGTCGCCCGTACTCAGGCCGCCGACAATCGCTTGCAGGCTGGGTTCGACCTGCTGCGCGTCTTTCACCTTCAGGTCATTGTCGATCAGCACGACGAGGGAGAGCGGAAAGGCCTCCGCGGTGAAGATTTCGATGCGCTGCTCGACGTTGTCATCCAGGACGCGAAAATCGTCCTTCCGGAGGTCGGGAACCAGGCGGCCCGCGCCGTCTTTCACGGTGACAGGGAGCACGACGTAATTCACGTTTTTGATGATTTTGGTTTGCGCTTCACTTTGTGGTGACGTAGTGGATTGCGGGCTGGTGACAGCCGGAGCGGCTTGTTGCTTGGGTGATTGCGCTTCAAGAATGGCCGTGGGCGCTGCGAGAATCAGTGAACAGGCGAGAGAGATGGTTTTTCGTAGACTTTTCATGGTCCTCGGGTGAAACTGCCTCTGTCCTTCAGCAGCTCGAGCGGCGCAAGCACGCATCCCGGACATGGCTTCGGCGCATCGAAGTTTGGGTGACCGCGAGGCAGTTACAAGCGACGTAAGCACCCCCGCAGGCAATCACCGGCCGGGAATCTCTGATTCGTGCGACCGCAATGCGAGCGATTTCTTGCGCGACCGCAAAGCGGCCGACTGTCGAGGAAAGTATACATGGCTTCTGTGAAGAACTTTTTGTCGCGTTGTTTCGCATGGGGTCTGGTCGTGACCCTCGCAGCCCCCGCCTTGCCGCAGGAACCGGTAGGGCAAGGACAGGTGATCCGCAGATCGGTCGATCTGGTGAACCTCTTCGCCACAGTGCGCGACAATCATAAGAAAATCGTAAACGACCTCAAGCAAGAAAACTTCAAAATCCTGGAAGACAATCAAGACCAGAAAATCGCCTTCTTCTCAAAAGAAGTGACGCTGCCAATCACCTTAGCGTTGCTTTTGGACACCTCGGGGAGCGAACAATACATGCTAAGCGCGATCCAGGATGCGGGAGGACGCTTCCTTGACCGGGTATTGCGCAAAGGCGATGAGGCGTTGGTGATGTCCTTCGATTCGGACGTGGATCTGCTGTCGGATTTTACAGACGATCGCGGACAGCTCGAGCGGGCGATTCGGCACGCACGGATCAATGTTCCTTCTGGCGGAGGAGGGATTAATCCGGGACCGGTCCCGACCCGCCAAGTCACAGGAACGGCGCTGTACGACGCGATCTATCTCGCCTGTAATGAAAAACTGAACACGGAAGCAGGGCGCAAAGCCATCGTGATCGTGACGGACGCCCAAGACGAAGGCAGCAAAGTGAGGCTGGAGGAAGCCGTCGAAGCTGCGCAGCGCACAGATACCGTGATTCATATCCTACTGGTGGCCGATCCGAGATTCGGTGGAAACTCCGGCGTTGCCCACAAGATTACGGAAGAAACGGGCGGGCGCATGATTTCCGTGTCGTCAGAGAAAAAGCTGCTGGAAGCGTTTGATGAAATCTCCGAGGAGCTGCGGAGCCAGTACACACTGGGATACTACCCGTCGAACAACACGAAGGACGGAAAGTTCCGGAAGATCAAGGTCGAAGTCGCCAACCACGACTTGAAGGTGCTCACCAGAAAGGGCTACTACGCACCGAGGGGATAGCTCCGGAACATTCCGATTGTCAATGTTGCGCTCGTAATTCCTCCAAGGTCATTACAGCTGTGCCCAGCGCCGCACAGTATTTTTCCTATTATCTTGGACATCAGCGGTCGCTGCGTTTCGGGCGAGGTTTTGGCAGCGGCTTGCGCGGCCAGCGGCAACACCACCGATGCCATCAGGAAACTCGCAATTAACCGGCTCTGATTTCGCAACTCGCCCTCCGTCTGTATGTTTTTTGTCGTACTCTTATCGAGAAATGGCCCAGAGAATTTCTGGCCACGAGTGGGACGCCTCAGGTTCGCAACGCGTTTCTTGCGCTTTCCTCCGGCGGCCCGCATTTCCTGCTTCTTCCGGGTTGCGCCTACCTGCTAGCGCCAGCGGGATTTGCCTGCGGGGCCGAGTTGACATTGGCGCGGGCGTAATAGCCGCGGCGCGCGCGAACCTGGTAACCCTTGTGATCGGGCGTTTCGATGCGGATCTTGTGATACTTGCCGTCGGCGACGTAATTCGCAGGATTGTAAGCGATGGAGTACTGGTTGCGGAGTTCGTCGCCGATGTCCTGGAAGGATTGATCGAGGTCGTCAACGTGATAAGGGTAGAAAGCGCGGCCGCCGGTTTCTTCAGCGAGGTGTTCGAGGATCTGGTCGCCTTCGGTCTTGTGGGTCTTGCGGTCGGCCATCTTCTCGGGATCGGTTTGCGAGAGCGATATCCACTGCGTGCTGGTGCTGATGGTGTAGATGACCACGCTGAATCGCTGGGCCATCTCGATGGCTTCAGCGCGCGTGTGGATTGAGAGATTATCGTCGCCGTCGCTGATCAGAATCATTACCCGGCGAACGACATCGGGCTGGTCACCGGGCGGGCGAGGGGGGTGGCTCAGTTGCTTTTCGCAAGCCTGGTAGACGGCGTCATAGATTGCGGTGCCGCCGCCGGCGCGCGTGTTGACGATTTGATCGCGAAGTTTGTCGGCCTCGCCGGTGAAATCCTGAATAATCTGCGGTTCATCGTCGAAGGTCATCACAAAGGCGGCATCCTTGTTGCGGCGCAAGACGCTGTAGAGGAAATTCACGGCGGCGTCCTGCTCGAACTTGATGCGGTCGCGGATGCTGTTGGAAGTGTCAAGCAGCATGCCGATGCGAAGTGGGAGGTCGGTCTGACGGGTAAAGAAGCGGATCGTTTGCTGAGTGTTATTGTCGAATACTTTGAAATTATCCTTTTCGAGATCCGGGACGAGCTTATTGCGGTGATTGAGCACAGTGAAAAGAACGTCGACGAGGTTGATCGTTCGGGTGATGGATTGGTCGACGCGCTGGGGAGGTTCCTGCCCCTGCGCGGCGTCGGGCTTTGCGGGTGTGGAGGAGGAGCCTGGTGATTGCTGAGGGCGGCCGGCGATGGCTGTCCCCAGGAGTGCGAGACAAAGAAAAATGGAGATCAATATGCGCCGCATTTGTTTTGATTATAGGTAGCCCACAAGCGCAGCGTCAATGCGGCGCGGCTCTTCGCCTGCGGCAGTGGTGAGCTGTTGCAAAAAGGTACGCAGTTCGGAAGGAAACGGCGCGCGGAGCTCGACCCATGCGCCAGTGCGCGGATGCGCGAAGCCGAGTTTCGCTGCGTGGAGAAAGTTCCGGCCGAGCGGTGGAAGCACGATTTTTCCTACGCGCACTTGGCTTACGGCGCCATAGAGAGTGTCGCCAACAACGGGGTGCCTCAAGGCAGAAAAATGCACGCGAATCTGATGCGTGCGGCCGGTGTGGAGCTGGACCTCGACGATTGTGGTGGAATCGATGCGGGCAAGGGCTCGCCAGTCGGTGCGGGCTTCCCGTGATGTACGGAGCGCGGCGCCAAGCCGGGTCTTTTGGACGGCGGCCATGCGCGTACGGCGTCTGGGATCACGGCCGATCGCCAACTCGATCCGCCCGCTTGTAGCCGGCAAGAGCCCCTGCACCAGGGCGATATAGGTTTTCTTCACGGCGCGCCGGCGGAAGGCTTCGCCGAGTTTGGCGTGGGCGGCATCGTTTTTTGCGACGAGGATCACGCCGGAGGTTTCTTTATCGAGACGGTGGACGATTCCGGGCCGCAGTAAATCGTTCGATTGCGAGAGTGATTGGCCGCGGCCGAGGAGTGCATTGACCAGCGTGCCGCGCGGGTTGCCCGCGCCTGCGTGGACGGTCATTCCGGCGGGCTTGTTCACGGCGATGACGTCGTCGTCTTCATAGAGAATTTCAAGCGGGATCGATTCCGCTTCGGCGCGGAGTGGAGGACGTTCTTGCGCTTCGACGGTGATGCGTTCGCCTCCACGAAGATGCTGAGAACCTTTTATGGCGGCGCGGCCGTCGATCGAGACGAGGCCCGCTTCGATCAGTTCCTGGATACGTGTGCGGCTCAACTCGGCGCAGTGCGCGGTGACGATGCGATCGAGCCGCTGGCCGGCTTCTTTGGGAGCGACGTCGAATTCGCGCTTCATCAGCTTACCGTTTGGCTTTCTGTCCTTTGGAAATTCCCGGTGTGGCATGGCGGTGGACGAAAAGGACATCGAGAAGGATGAGCGCGGCGCCAATGGCGATTGCGGAATCGGCGACGTTGAAGGCGGGGTAGTGATAGGAGCCGAACCATACCTCAAAGAAATCTGTAACCGCGCCGTGATTGATGCGGTCGGTTACATTGCCGGTCGCTCCGCCGAGAAGAAGCGCGAGGCCGGCGGCGGTCAGGGAACCGCCACTGTGGCCTGCAACGAACAGCCAGGCGAGTGCGGCGATGACCACAATCGAGACAGCGACCAAGGTGAGGCGCACCCAGGGCGAGGCCGCGTCCGAGAACACACCAAATGCGATGCCTGGATTGCGGCTGTAGACGAGATAGACAAAATGATGGATCAGTTCTCGACGCCAGCCTTCGGGAGTCTGTGATTCGAACCAGGCTTTGGTGGTGCGGTCAGCGAGGACCACGGCGAGAGTGAGCCAGAGCCAGTGGAGGCGGGTTGGGAGAATCATGAAATTCTCTCGGAAGGGAGAAGCAGATTCCTCACTTTGCTCGGAATGACAGTGTGGCCGTGGGTGGTCAATTTAGTTGTGAGCCGCAAGACCAGATTCGATTTCGGCGAGGGCTTCGGTGCAGCGCTCGCAGATGGTCGGATAGCGCTTATTTTCGCCGACATGCGTGGAATAGTTCCAGCAGCGCTCGCATTTCGCGCCTTCTGCGGCAATGACGCGTATTCCCAATCCAGGAATTGCTTCGGAGCGGAACGTATCCGCGTGCAGCACGCGCGTGTTCAATGGACCCGCAGAATCGGATGGAACTCTTACCTGGGAAACGATCAGCAGCGCCGGAAGCCAATGCGCATATTTTCGCAGCAGTCCCAAGAAACTTGCTTCCGCCTCCGAGGTGAACAACTCAAAGATCACTTTGGCTTCGAGGCCGGAATTGATTCTCTTTGCATTGCGCGCGGCTTCAAGAGCTTTCAATGCCTCGCTGCGCACTTTGGACAGCAGCTCCCACTCGGCGACTTTATCGGCAGAGATGCCGGTGCGAAGAGCTTGCTCCCCAGGAAAGACGGACATGTGGATGCTTTCGGGATCATCGGCAGATTTGGGCAGGTATTTCCAGATTTCTTCGGTAGTAAAGACGAGGATGGGTGCGGCGAGCCGGACGAGCGCGCTGGTAATTTTCCAGACGGCGGTCTGCGCGGAACGCCGCGATTTGCTGTTTGCCGCTTTGGTGTAGAGGCGGTCCTTCAGAACGTCGAAATAAAAGGCGCTGAGGTCCACAACGCAAAAATCGTGGATGGCGTGATAAACACGGTGAAAATCGTAGGCCTCGTACCAGTCTTTGCACTTCCGTGCGAGATCGGCGGTGCGCTCGAGCATCCAGCGGTCCATCTCTTCGAGCTGATCGATCGGTAGAGCGTCGCGTGAGGGATCGAACTCGAACAGATTTCCCAGAGCGAAGCGGAAGGTGTTGCGAATCTTTCTATACGCTTCGCTGAGCTGCGTCATGACGCGCTCGCTCATTTTTACATCGGCTTGGTATTCCACCGAGGCGACCCAAAGACGTAGCAGGTCCGCGCCCCAGCGTTCGCAAATCTCGGCGGGATAGAGGACATTCCCAAGAGATTTGGACATGGGCGTGCCTTTTTCGTCGAGCGTCCAACCGTGCGTGACGACGCTCTTGTAAGGCGCCTTCTCCTTGATCCCTACTGCAACCAGCAATGAGCTCTGGAACCAGCCGCGATACTGATCGGGGCCCTCGAGATAGACCTCCGCGGGGCGCCAATCCTGGCGGGGCTCGACAAGACCGTTCTTGGGCGTGAGCACTGCGAGGCAGGACGAGCCGGAATCAAACCAGACGTCGAGGATGTCGTTTTCCTTGCGCCACTTTGACGCGCCACAGGAGCATTTTGTTCCCGGTGGCAGGAGTTCTTCCGCGCTGTGGCTATACCAGGCGTCCGCGCCTTCCTTCTCGAACCACTTGACGACGTTATGGAGCGCCTTGAAATCTTCCAGTCGCTTGCCGCAGGCGCCGCAATAGAAAACAATGATGGGCACTCCCCAGAAGCGCTGACGCGACACGCACCAGTCCGGGCGTTCCTGGATCATTTCGTACATGCGGTCTTCGCCCCAGGCGGGAATCCATTTCACTCCATGAATCTCTTCGAGGGCTTCGGCGCGCAGCGTTTTGCTGCCGCCATGGGCGGCCTGATCCATCTTGATGAACCACTGTTCGGTGGCGCGGAAGATCACGGGATTGTGGCAGCGCCAGCAATGCGGATAACTGTGTTTGAATTCGTGGTGACCGAGTAGTGCGCCGCGTTGGCCGAGCAACTTCACGATGATGGGATTGGCGGTGAAGATGTCTTTACCCTTGTATTCTGGCAGACCTTCCAAATAGACGCCCTTGTCATCGATCGGCGCGTAGATTTCCAGGGCGTACTTTTGTCCGGAATTAAAGTCGTCCGTACCATGGCCGGGAGCGGTATGCACGATGCCGCTGCCTTGATCGAGCGTGACGTAGCCGGCGAGAATGCCCGGCACTTGAATCGGCAGGAACGGGTGCTGGAACTTCATGCCTTCGAAGTCGCGCCCCTTGAAGGTGGCCCGGACGCGAGCTTCCTTGATGCCACATTCGGCTTGCAGCGCAGCGATGCGCTCGGTGGCTAACAGTAAGGCACCTTTTTCCGTTTCCACGACCGCGTATTCAAAATCGGGATGGAATGCGAGCGCGCGATTGTGAGGAAGTGTCCAGGGAGTAGTGGTCCAGATGACGGCACTGACGTCATTGCCGATTTTCGCGGCATCGCCTTGGCCCCCGCTAGCAACCCCAAATTTCACCCAGATCGACGGGCTGGTGTGATCTTCGTATTCGACTTCGGCTTCGGCGAGCGCGGTGCTGTCGTGAATGCACCAATAGACCGGCTTGCGGCCGCGGTACACGTATCCCTTTTCGATGAACTCGAGAAATGCGCCGGCTATGGTGGCCTCATATTCGTGGCTCATCGTGAGATAGGGATCGTTCCAGCGTCCGAAGACGCCGAGGCGCTTGAAATCTTTCTTGTGCTGTTCAACGAACCGCGCGGCAAATGACCGGCACAGTTTGCGGAACTCCGCCGGCGGCACTTTCCCTTTTCCGCCGAGCTCTTTTTCGACTTGCGTTTCAATGGGCAGGCCGTGGCAATCCCAGCCCGGCACATAAGGCGCATAATGGCCGGCCATGCTCTTGGTCTTCACGACCAAGTCTTTCAAAATTTTGTTCAGACCCGTTCCGAGGTGAATTTCACCGGTGGGATACGGCGGGCCGTCATGGAGCACAAAGAGCGGCTTGCCTCTGCGCGCTTCGAGAATGCGCTCGTAGAGACGCGATTCCTGCCAGGCGGCGAGCTGTTTCGGCTCATTCTGCGGAAGGCTGGCCTTCATGGGAAAATCGGTTTTGGGCAGGTTGAGTGTCTTCTTCAGTTCGAGTGGTTCGGCCATGGATGTGAGAGTTTGGAATTCCCCTTCTATGCCCGATGAGCCGCAAATTCCTTCCGGCCGCGCTTACCGTACTGATGTCCAGTTATACGGCGGGAAACATCGGAAGGCAGTGTGATTCTATATGTTACAATACCTACGAGTGAGTGTCAGCCGTCGAGGCACGCAACCTTTCCGGGCACGCGTGAATCCTATCGGTTTGAGACACTGGATGCGGGAAATCTGCGTCTAAAGAGGACAGGGGAATCTGTGCCGGGCACATTTATCGATCTTCTGACACCCGAAGCAAAAAAGCCAGGCGTGTCTGCGGGTAATCCGCAGCCGAATGTTCCGGTGCCTTCTTCCGCCGTTCCAAAGTTTGGCCCACCGAATCACCTGATGCCGGACAGATTTTGGTCCAATCTGGTGCAATTTCTGACGGAGCGCCCAATAAAAATCAGCGGCAATTTCCGCTCCCCGCTCATGCCGGCAACTTATGGAGGCGGCCTTTTTGAAAATTTCAAGGATTTTTTCAGCTCGCGGCCCGTGCCAAAAGGGCCCGTGCGTGGCGGGATCGGAGCGCGGTGGGGCACGAGCTTCGGCGGATTTGGCGACCGCCTGAAGGATTTTTTCTTCCCGGCTAAGTTGCCGCCGCTGCGGGTCACAAGCAAGCCGATCAAGGTCAAGGAAATCTGGTCGAAGGATGAGAACTTCGGCTGGACGCAGGTCATTTCCGTTACGCTGCACGTTAGCGTGATTTTGCTCGTGACCATCCCATTTCTCACGCGCGTATTGCCGAACTCGGCCGAAGCGAAAAATACAATTGACGTGACGCCCCTCGATCTTTCTCCGTATGTTTCAAAACTGCCTGCCGGCGCGAAGAAAGCCGGTGGAGGAGGCGGGGCGAATGACCACACCCTCACTCCCCCGACAAAGGGGAAACTTCCTAAATTCACCTGGACGCAATTCGCCGCGCCCCAGGCAAGGATCGTGAACCTGAACCCCAAGCTGGCGATGGACCCCTCCCTGCTGGGTCCGCCGGATTTGAAGGTCCCCAGTCCCAATCTCCCAAACTTTGGCGATCCGCTGGCTTCGGCCATGAGCGATTCTCTCGGCAGGGGCAATGGAACGGGGATTGGCAGCGGCACCGGGGGCGGGTTGGGTCCCGGTGAAGGCGGCGGCACGGGCGGCGGGGCGTTTCGCGCCGGCGTGAACGGCGTTGGGACGCCGATGTGCATCTACTGCCCGGATCCGCTTTATTCGGACGAGGCGCGCAAGGCCAAGTATCAAGGAACCGTGGTGCTGAACGTGATCATCACCGCGGATGGCCGCGCGACTGATATCCACGTCGCGAAGGGCCCCGGGCTTGGCTTGGAAGAGAAAGCCATCGAGGCGGTAAAGACGTGGCGCTTCAAGCCGGCTCTTGGCCCCAACGGCAGGCCCGTGCCGGTGAGCATCCCGATCGAAGTCACTTTCCGGCTGTTTTAACCACCGGCAGCCGGTCCTCTCCTTAATCCGTGATTGCGACGTGGCTCTTACGAACAATTATACCTTCGCGAGTAAGTTTGCGTTTCTCTTTTCGCTGGCACGTCCGATCGCGCTTGTCTTGATCAGGCAACACACTTCATCTCACCGCTATATGGCCCCGGCAGCTTCTGCTACGATGACCGCTATGATCAAGATTCTAAGTGCAGCCGCGATTCTTTTGCTTTTCTGTTTTTCTGTGCTGGGGCCGGGCGGCAGGGCGCAAACTGCGAGTACAAACGGCACACTCGAACTCACGGCGCGCATCACTCCGACTTCAGCACGGCCGGAACCCGTTCGGCAATTTTCGTTCTATCTCCTGACAAAAAGCTATGAAGAAATCGCCAAAGAGATCGACGCGGGGGACAAGCTTCCGACGCGCGAGCAATTCATCAACGATCTGAAAGTTTCTAAGGAACTGCAGGACTGGTTGAAAGCGCACGACATTCTCGACCTGACCACGCCGGGGCTTGACAAGGAGGTTACGGCGGATGACGTCGTCCGCACACCGGAATTTCTGCTGGCGTACCAGCGCTCGAACAGCGGCGGCGTGACGAACGGGTTGCCAAGTCCGAAATACACCGAAGGAGAAAAAACGGAAAAGCCGGAACGCTACGAAAAACAGAAGCAGGAATATCTGACGGCATTGAAAAAATTCATCGTTGCACATCCGGCAACGTTGAGTGGGATTGAGTTGGAGCTGGACGGCGTGAATCCGCAGAACAAATGGGTCAAGATTCAAAGTGATCACACCAAACGCGTGTTGCGGCTGGCGCCGGACGTGGCCCAGACGAAGTACCTCGCGGCGAAAGCCGACACGGATCTTGACGGGCGCGCGGTTTTGTCCGGCCTGGCCGCGGGGAACTATTGGATCAGCACGCTAAATCTGGACGCCGCGGCGGGAGATACGCGGCTGCGCTGGGACGTGGCAATAACAATCAAGCCCGGCCAGGCGACGCGGGTCGAGCTGACCAACCTGAACGCCACCGACGCGCACGCCTCCACTCCTTGACGCGCGGCGCGCGCTCCGACTATGGGCACGCCTCTACTCTGGTTCACATTTAATCTTTTCGTGCTCGTAGCACTTGCGCTGGACCTTGGCGTATTTCACCGGCGGCCGCGCAAAATCGGCTTACGCGAGGCGGCGCTGTGGAGCCTGGGATGGATCAGCCTTTCCGTGCTGTTCGGCATCGGCGTTCTGCGTTACTCCGGCCATCAGAAGGCGCTCGAATTTTTCACCGGATACCTGATTGAAAAGTCGCTGAGCGTAGATAACCTTTTCATTTTTCTCATTATCTTTCGCACTTTTGCCGTCGAAGCGCGCTTGCAGCAGCGTATCCTGGCGTGGGGGATTCTGGGCGCGCTTATCATGCGTGGCGCTCTGATCGCTCTCGGGGTGGAGCTGATCGAGCACTACTCATGGGTTTTGTACGTGTTCGGCGCTTTCCTGCTCTATGCCGGAATCCGGATGCTCTTCACCGCCAAAGAAAACATCCACCCGGAGAACAGTTTTCTTTTTCGCATTGCCCGCCGGCATCTGCGTGTGCTGACCGATTATCAGGGCGAGAAGCTGTTTGTCCGCAAAGCCCGGCGAGTCTTTGCCACCCCGTTGTTTCTGGTCCTGCTTATTGTCGAGTTTGCGGACGTGACATTTGCGCTGGACTCCATCCCTGCGGTGTTCGGCATCACACGCGACCCGTTCATCGTCTTTACCTCCAATGTCTTCGCGATCCTCGGGCTTCGCGCGTTGTATTTTCTGCTGGCGGGAGTTCTGGACCGTCTGCGGTATTTAGACGTAGGTCTCGCGTTCGTGCTTGTTTTTATCGGGGCGAAGATGCTCGCCGAGCCGTGGCTGCACATTTCTACGCAACTCTCGCTGGTTGTTGTTGCAGGGATGCTACTCATCGCCTTACTCGCGTCACTTTTCGTTCGACGTCGCGAGAAGCAGTAGCGGCGCTGGAAGCTGGTGGGTCTCCTGCGGATTTACAGCACGTTGTGAATCGGGAGCCGTATCTGGAAGCGCGTGTCGCCCGGAACCGACTTCACAGTGACAAGCCCGCGCATTTTTTGGACGATGCGGTGAACCACGTCCAGGCCGAGGCCAGTTCCCTCGCCGACGCCCTTGGTGGTGAAAAAAGGCTCGAAGATGCGGGACTGCACTTCCGGTGGGATACCCGGCCCGTCGTCGGCGATCTCTACGAGCACGTACTCATTCTCGCGGACGGCGCGGACGGTGAGCTTTCCTTTTTCTTTCATGGCGTCAGCGGCGTTGTCGATGAGGTTGGTCCACACCTGGTTGAGCTCGCTCCCATAAGCCATGACTTTCGGAAGTCCGGGAGCGTACTCGCGAGATACGACGATGCCGCGCTTCAATTTGTGGTGCATGATGGTGAGGGTGGTTTCCAGGCTGTTCTTGATGTCCACTTCCTGGAGAGGCGCCTGGTCCATGTAGGAATATTCTTTGATGGCTTTGATGAGGTCGGAGATGCGGACGGTGCTTTGTTCAAGCTCGCCTGCGATACGCTCCATTTCGAGAAGAGCGCCGAAGCGCGTGAGTTCGGGACCCAACGAAGCGCCCGCTGCCCCGGCAAAACTCTCAAGCTGCTTGTCCGTCAAGCCGGCGTCGGCGAGTACCGGAGCCAGTTTCCAGGCTTCCGCGACACCGCGGCCCTCCAGCCACTTTTGTATGGCTTCTTCCCGCTCCACACGTGCAAATTCATCCGTGTATTCGGGCTGCTTTAGTTCGGAGCGGATTTGCTCTTCGCGCTGAGCGAGCAATCCGCAGTCCTCCGGACCGAGCCTCGAAGCGCGTCCTGCAACACGCAAACGCTCCAGGCAATCGCGGAGCGCGGCCGCCGAGCGGCGCGCGGCGGCGGAAGGGTTGTTGAGCTCGTGCGCGAGGCCAGCCGACAATTTTCCGAGTGCTGCTAGTTTTTCTCGCTGCTGCTCTTCGCGTGTAATGTTCCGGACACGATCCGTCAACAATCCCACGAGGCGCCGAGAAAGCTCGGGCATGCGCAGGAACAGCTCCGGAAACTTGGCCGCTGGAAACGCAAGAGAGTGGATGGGGAGCACCGCACGCCCAGTCACACCAAACGTTTTCATCCTAGAGAAGGGAAGGACGCCCGTGACATCCCCGGTGCGGGCAGTGAAAACGGGGCCGTCCTGCGAGCCGTTCTCGCGCCGGGCTCGCAGTTCTCCCTCGAATATCACGAACATCGTGTCCGCCGGGGTATCTTCCAGGACGGTGATTTCGCCCACCTTTACGCGACGCTCTTCCGATTGCGCGACGAACCATTCCAGATCGGCTTGCGGCTGATCGGCGAAGGCGGGTACTTTCCGCAAGAGCCCGACTAACGCATCCACGCGTGCTTGATCCAGCGTTTCGCTCATTGGACCTTCGCCAAATACTGGTGCATGAACTGGACGACCACCGCTCCTTCGCCGACGCCCGAGGCAACACGCTTGACCGAACCATGGCGCACGTCCCCCACGACGAAGATTCCCGGGACGCTGGTTTCGAGCAATCCGGGATCGCGATCGAGCGTCCAGGAAGCGGGTTTCTTGCCGCCGCGGAGAAGATCGGGGCCGGAGAGAACGAAACCGCGCTCGTCGCGTTCGATGGTGTCTCCGAGCCACTCGGTGCGAGGTTGCGCTCCGATGAAGATGAAAAGGCTGGTTGCGGGCAGCTTCTCTTTTTCGCCAGTAGCGATGCGCAGAATCGTAATGTCAGAGAGGCGAGTCTCCCCGTGAACTTCGACCACAGCAGTCTTGGGCCATAGTTCGATGTTGGGCGTCTTTTCGATCTGCTCGATAAGGTAGTGCGACATGGTAGCAGCGAGCGACTCCCCACGCACCAGCATGATCACTTTTCCGGCGAACTTTGAAAAGTGCATGGCGGCTTGGCCGGCGGAATTCGCGCCGCCAATCATGTACACCGTTTCGCCTTTGCAGGCCAGGGCTTCGGAGGTTCCGCCACCATAGTAGACGCCTGCGCCTTGCAGACGCTCGATTCCGGGGACCGCCAGGGTTCTCCACTGGACGCCCATCGCGAGGAGAAGTGCGTGACAGGAGATCTCGGAGCCGTCCGCAAGTTTCAGGAAACGGTAAGGGCCATCCACGCGCAAGCTGACCGCTTCCTGCGGAGAGAGTATCTCGACGCCAAATCGTTTGGCTTGCGCAACGGCGCGGCGCGCGAGATCACTGCCGGTCAGACCGGAGGGAAAGCCGAGATAATTTTCAATGCGAGAGCTGAGCCCCGCCTGGCCGCCGGGAGCTTCGCGTTCGATCATCACGGTGTGCAGACCTTCGCTGGCGCCGTAAACAGCCGCAGCCAGTCCGGCGGGCCCGCCGCCCACAATCGCGAGGTCATAGAAGCTGGTCTGGGCATGAGTGCGGAGGCCGATTTTGTCGGCGACAGCAGGGAGAGGCGGTTCTGCAAGGCGGGCGCCATCCGAAAAAATGATGAGAGGAAGCGTTTCCGCTTCGGGGCCCAGTGAATTGATTAGGCCGCGCACTTCGGGATCGGTCTGCGCCAACTCGACGTCTATCCACTGATAGGGCACCTGATTTCGCGCGAGAAAATCACGCAGTTCGTAGGAACGGTTCGACCAGCGCGTGCCGAGAACACGAATGCCCTCATAGAGCGGACGAAAAGTGGACGTCCAGTCGTGCAAGAGATCGTCGAGAGCAGGAAAGAGCTTTTCTTCGGGGGGATCCCAGGGCTTCATCAAATAGTAGTGCACGCGGGCTTCATTGATAGCGTCGATGGCGGCGTTGGTGTCCGCATAGGCGGTGAGCAAGGCGCGCTTGGCGAGCGGATGCATCTCCATGGCTTCGGAGAGGAAACCGACACCATCCATTTGCGGCATGCGCTGGTCAGCGAGCAACAGAGCCACAGGGTTATTGCGCGCTTTCAATTCCCGCAGAGTGACCAGTGCCGCGCTCCCAGAATTCGCGCGCATCACGCGGTAACGGTCCGAGTAGTGGCTACGCAAATCGCGCTCGATGGCTCGGAGCACTTCGGGGTCGTCGTCAACAGTCAATAAAACTGGTTTGGGCATATCCCTCAGATGAAAGAGCCTGCTATTCCGTTGCGTCCTCGAGAAATGGCTGGACGTCCGCCGCTTCTTTTCGTTTCATCCTCAAGCTACAATTCTTAGAGTCTCCATGTCCAGTCTTCTGAGCTCGCCAATCGCGAACCTCTCGTCCGCGGATGAATCCAAAAGGCTTGCCGCCGCCGCGGAAATCTACCGCGCGGGGCGCACTCCAGCCGACCAGGTAGTGCATGCGTGGTGGACGAATGAGGAAATCTATTCGCTCTTGCTCGGCTCGAACCCGAGTGTCACGGTGGGACTGGCTGTCAGACGCGAAACTTTTGAGCAAATTCGCCGTGCGAATGGCTCGCCTCGGCTGGCTCAGGTGCCGCCCGACCAGGATGCGGAGGAATTTGAGCTGCATTTTCCGAATGGCATCTCTCTCGATGTGTTGACCACGAAAGATCCCGGCGGGTCCGGCGCCATCGCGAAGTATCTGGCGAAGTTCGGCGAGGGCGTGCAGCAGGTGGAATATCGATGCAAGAACGTTGACCGCGCCACAGAAATACTGGGAGAGGAATTCGGAGTAGCGCCCGTTTATCCGGCGACGCGGCCTGGCGCTGACGGTACGCGCGTCAATTTTTTTCTGGTTGTCTCACCTGGAGAGCGGAAAATTCTCATTGAACTTTACGAAACACCGGCCGGCAACGCCTCGCCCTAGAATGCTGCACACATATCAGCTTGCTTGAAGTGCATGCCAGGCGCGAAGAGTTTCGGCGACGGTCCAGGCCTGCGCGATGCAGCCTCGCGGAGTGAATGGCGGGTCGCCATCGAAGATTTCGCCGAGCGAGCCGAGCCCGTACGCATAAATCTGTCGGCCGAGTGGCTCGAGGAAATGCAAGGCTGCAGCGCGATCTCCGTGGACGCGGAAATGTGCCAGCGCAAAAGGCCCGAGCAGCCAGCCCCACGCAGTACCTTGATGATAGGCGGCATCGCGCTCCCCCGGGCCGCCCGCGTACCGGCCCTGGTACCCAGGTTCGCCGGGCGCGAGGCTGCGCAGACCGTAACAGGTGAGCAGATGCTGCGCGCAGATATCTACGACGGATTCCTGCTGCGCCGGTGTGAGCGGGCTGACGGGCAGAGATACGCTGAAAATCTGGTTGGGGCGAAGCGTGGGGTCGTTGCCGATTCCGGGCGAATCAATCACGTCGAAGCAGCACGCGCGCTCCGCGTTCCAGAACTTCTGAAAACTTCCCCTGGCCTGCGCGGCAAGCTTTTCGTAGTCCTCGTTCGGTGCGCGCAGCACTCGCGCGAAGCCAGCCAGTGATTCGAGCGCGTTGATCCAGAGCGCATTGATCTCGATGGGCTTTCCGGTGCGCGGAGTGACGACCCAGTCTCCGATCTTTGCGTCCATCCACGTCAATTGAGCGCCGGGCCCACCCGCAAAAAGAAGCCCGTCCGCGGCATCCACATGAATGTTGTAGCGAGTGCCTTTTACGTGAGCGCCGATTATCCCCGCCAAAACTGGAAATAATCTTTGGAGCGTGCCGGTGTCCTGCGTTGCCGCAAAGTACTGCCGCACGGCTTCAAAAAACCAAAGCGCGGCATCAACCGTGTTGTATTCGGGTTTTCCACCCGCATCGGGAAAATTGTTGGGAAGCATGCCGCCATCCGCAAATTGTGCGAAGGCGAGTAGAATCTGGCGGGCGATTTCCGGACGGCCGGTCACGAGAGTGAGCCCGGGAAGCGCAATCATGGTGTCGCGCCCCCAATCGCCAAACCAGTGGTAGCCCGCGATGATGCTGCGGCCGTCAGGCTGGCCGGGGAGAGCACGCTTCACAATGAATTGGTCCGCGGCGAGGACAAGCTGACCCAGCCATTCCGGCGCGAGGTCAGAAGTCTTTGCGTCCTGGGCCCACCAGGAGCGCAACAGCTTTGCTTCGTGGCCTGCACGCTCGGTGCGGGCACGGCCACCATCGAGCGAAGTGCCGGCTTCCGTTGTCAGGACGATGGTCAGGCTGGCCCCGGCTTCCAGCTTCGCGCGGAATCGAGCGGCGAAGAGATGGTCTTCATGGTCATCGAGGCCGCGCTCCTTTTCCATCGGCTGGAAACAATCGTGGTACCACTCGTGGCTGGGTTCGCACTCGGCGCCGGAACACCTCAGATAAAACGGGGTCGCACCGTCGAATGCAGAAACCTTCACGCCATATTGAACCGGCTCGATTTTCATGCGCCAATCGCCCGCGTGCGTCGAGGAATGAAAGTCCCGGTAGTTCACCAAAGCCTTCATGTCCATCTCGATCGCACTGTTTCCCCGAACAAGTGTGTATTGAACAAATGTCGTGTTTTCGCCCTGGTGCATCCAGATGCGCTTTTCGATCAACGCATCGGCCAAAGCGTGAGTCCAGACGGGTTTGGTGCCCTCAAGACGAAAACTTTCAATGTAACGGAATCCTGCAGGATCGATCGTGCCGCTCTCCCAGTGATGCGTGGCGAGATGGTACTCAGCGCCGGCGTAGCGCAGCGTCTCGTCGAGAGAAGCGACAAGCTGCGTCCGCCCGAGTGGTGGTTGCAAAGCGGCGATCAACAATCCGTGGTAGCGCCGCGTCAAACTTCCCGCGATTGTTCCTGAGGCAAACCCTCCGATGCCGTTGGTAACGAGCCATTCGCGAGCTTCGGCGGCGGCGAGATCACCGCAAATCTCCCGTCCGAACTCGACTTCTGCCCGTCGGGTCACTGCCAATCCCTTCTTTCTTAGCTTTGTTTATGAACGCGGTCCTTCCCTGTTCGCGGAATTTCCGCTAACGGACTCAGCTATCGCCGTAGACGGGGATCGCCGCCCCGTGAACGACTTTGGCTTCGTCACTGCACAAGAACAATATCACTCGCGCGATATCCTCGGACTTCGGCCATTTTGCAAAATCTCCTTTGGGCATGGCTCGACGGTTTGCCTCAGTATCAATGATGCTGGGCAAAATGGTATTAACACGCACACCCTTCCCCTTCACATCGGCAGCGAGAGAATCTATCAACGCCACCGCTGCTGCTTTCGACGCCGCATAAGCCGCCGCACCTGCCGCGTGATCGAGAGCTGCCTTGGCGCCGACGTTCACAATTGCCCCCTGCCCCTGCCGCAACATCACCGGAACAGTTGCCCGGGCGAGCAGGTAGCCGGCGTGGAGATTCAGCGCGAACATCAGTTCGTAGGTCTTCGTCTCGAGCTCCCACAACGGCGTTCCGCCGGTATAGCCTCCAATCGTGTTGACCAAAATATCCAAGTGCCCATGGCTAGCCGCGATTCCATCCACGAGCGCTAGGACGGCCGTTTCCTTCGTTGCGTCCACGTTCTGACCTTCGAGACGCGCAATGTGTCCGGCAGCAGCGCTCTGCAGCGCGGCAAACTCGTCCTGCTTCCGGTAGGTCACGACGACCGCGGCCCCTTCTTCTAGAAACGCCAGGCTCACGGAGCGGCCGAGCCCACCCGTGCCCCCCGCCACCAATGCCACTTTTCCAAAAAATCTGACAGCCATTTTTGTTCCTTACCTCCTACCCTTTGTGCGAAGACAGCCACTTCGTCATCAGGTAGCGGTCGTGATCTGCGTAGCCGCTGCCACGATAAAGCTCCAGCGCCGGATCATTGCCATGGTCCACCTCAAGATGGAGCGCTGTTACTCCCATCTTGCGCGCCTCCTCTTCGACGAATTTCATGGCTTCCCGGCCGATTCCGCGTCTTCGATATTGCGGTTCGACGTACAACTCATCCACGAACGCGTCCTGTCCGTGGCACTCGAAACTGTAACCCAGCGTCAGCACAAGGTAGCCTGCGAGAGTTGTGCCTTCCAAGAGTATCCAGGCCTGGCCAAGTTTGGAATCCGCAAGAAAAGCCCTCAGCACGCTGCGCACGGCGGGTTCGTCGAAATAGTAGGCGCCTGGCTCCTGTTCAGCCAGGGAACGCATCATGCGCAGCAGGTGCGCTTCGTCATCCTTAGTCGCGGGGCGAAAAGTAACTTGGGACACGTTACTCACCGCTCTGCTCAAGGAGCTTGGCAACGAGGCCCGTCCAGCCTGTCTGGTGGCTCGCTCCCAAGCCTGCGCCATCGTCACCGTGAAAATACTCGTGGAACAAAATCAGGTCTTTCCAGTGCGGGTCGTTCTGAAAGCACTCGATGCCCCCGGAGACCGGCCGGCGGCCGTCTTTCCCTCGAACGAAAATATGAACGAGTCGCCGGGAAATCTCCGCGGACACTTCCCAAAGGTCCGCTTCCCTGGCCGAGCGGGCCGGGCATTCGATTTTGAAATCTTCGCCATAATAGTGGTGAAACTTCTGCAGCGATTCGACCAGGAGATAGTTCAGAGGAAACCAGATGGGGCCGCGCCAGTTAGAATTGCCGCCAAAGAGTCCGCTGGTGGACTCTGCCGGTTCGTAATCCACGCGGTTGAGCTGCCCATTCACGTGAACTTCGTAGGGATGATCCAGATGATACCGGGAAAGCGCGCGGACACCGTACGGTGAAAGGAATTCTGTTTCGTCCAGCATGCGGGCAAGGACGCGCTTCAGTTGCCTCCGGTTCACCAGCGACAACAGCCGCCGCACGCCTTTCGCCGAGCGCTGCGTCATTTCTATGTGCTCTGGGAAGTCCGGGTGGTTATCCATGAACCACTGCATGCGCCGCTTGAAGCCCGGCAATCGATCGACGATCTCTGGCTCGAGGGTCTCAACGGCAAACAGAGGAATCAGGCCCACCATCGAACGAATCTTGATAAAGTGCTCTTCGCCGTTTGGGAGATGCAGCACGTCGTAGTAAAAACCGTCTTCATCGTCCCAAAGGGCGCGTCCGCCCTGGCCAATATCGTTCATGGCATGCGCGATGTGAACGAAATGCTCGAAGAATTTGCTGGCTACGTCCTCGTAGGCGGGATCTTCTTTCGCCAGTTCCAGCGCGATGGCCAACATGTTCAGGCAATACATGCCCATCCAGCTCGTGCCGTCGGATTGTTCCAGATTGCCGCCGGTGGGCAGCGGCGCGGAACGATCGAAAACCCCGATATTATCCAGGCCCAGAAAGCCGCCCTGGAAGATGTTCATTCCTTCCGGATCTTTGCGGTTGACCCACCAGGTGAAATTCAGGAGCAGCTTGTGAAAGACTTTTTCGAGAAAGGCGCGATCGGCGACTCCGCGCACGCGGCGCTCGATTTTATAAACGCGCCAGGCGGCCCAGGCGTGCACGGGAGGATTCACGTCGCCGAAAGCCCATTCGTAAGCAGGCAGTTGCCCGTTCGGATGCATGTACCACTCACGGAGAAGCAGGATGAGCTGATCCTTCGCAAAATCCGGGTCCACCAGGGCCAGGGGGACACAGTGAAAAGCGAGATCCCAGGCCGCGTACCACGGGTATTCCCATTTATCCGGCATCGAGAGGATGTCATCGTTGTAAAGATGGGTCCAATCCTTGTCGCGCCCTTCCCAGCGTTCCTTGGGCGGCGCCGGGCCCGCGGGATCGCCTTCGAGCCAGGTGCGCACGTCGAAGTGATAGAACTGCTTGGACCAGAGCATTCCGGCGAATGATTGGTGCATGACGGCTTTTGCGTCGTTCGATAGCTCTTTGGGAATGCGCGAGCCGTAGAATTCATCGGATTCCTTCTGGCGCAACGCAAACAGCCCATCGAAACCTGCACCGAAATCGTTGGTTCCCGGAACCCCTTCGGCGCGCTCGGCGTGCCCCGGCGAGGTGATGATTCCGATCTTCCCCATTTCGCTGTCCATCCCGCCCAGAGGTTCGATATCGGTCAATCGCAGCTTGAGCGTTACGCTCTGCCCCGCGCCGAGTTTCACGGGATAATACGCCGCCAACTTCGTGCCGGCCTGTTGCGGATTCACGGCTGCTTTGTTCCCATGAATGATGTACTCGTGAAACGCGTCTTTCACATAAGGTGAACGGTTTCTTCCCCCAGAGATCCTGGCGTTGTTCGTTTCGTTTTCGGTGAACAGAAGCTGAGGTTGGCCTGCGCAGATCAGCCAGCGCTTGCCATATTGCCAGTGCTCCAACTCTGCGCAGACGCTTTCCGGAACGCTTGTGGCCACGCGGGCGCCGGGCCGGCGCAAATCCTTCCCCCAGGACCAAGTATTACGGAACCAGAACGACGGCAGGAGATGAAGCGAAGCTGCTTCCGGCCCGCGGTTCACGGCCGTGATTTTGATCAGAATATCCTCGACATCGCATTTGGCGTACTCGGCATAGATATCGAAATAGCGGCCCTCGGCGAACACACCTGTGTCGAGCAATTCAAATTCCGACTGTTCGCGGCCACGGCGGCGGTTTTCTTCCACCAGTTGCGCATAGGGAAACTCGGCCTGCGGATACTTGTACAGCATCCGCATGTAGCTATGCGTTGGCGTGGAATCAAGATAGAAGTAATACTCCTTGACGTCTTCCCCATGATTCCCTTCGTTCCCGGTGAGACCAAACAGCCTTTCTTTCAAGATGGGGTCGCGGCCGTTCCATAACGCCAGGCCGAAACACATCATCTGGTGGCGGTCGCTGATGCCGCCGATGCCGTCCTCCCCCCAGCGGTAGGCGCGCGAGCGCGCATGGTCATGCGGAAAATACTCCCAGGCCGTGCCGCCCGGGCTGTAATCTTCGCGGACCGTGCCCCACTGCCGTTCGGACAGATAGGGTCCCCAGCGTTTCCAGTATTTTTTGCGAGTACGCGATTCTTCAAGCCGGCGGTCTTCCGTCGTCAGGATTCGTGGCATGATCTGGGAGTCCTCAACAGGAAAGTTTGGATTATAGCCGGATTCTCCACGGATTGGGGCGTTTGCGGTTCTTCCGGCCGTGCCCGCTCCGCCATCTGGCACAGCAGAATCGGCCCTCTCTCTCATCGGATGCATCGAAAGGCATTTTGTCGCAGATTCTTTGCACAACGCCCGGCGCGCAAACTCAATCGGCACACCGGGGCCCTGCCCCCAGTCAAACCTTGCATTAAAAATAGCCAGGCGGATTCGCAATCGCCTTCCGAAGGTATTGAATTATTTGGCTGGGAGGCCTGGACTCGAACCAGGATAGCCAGATCCAGAGTCTGGAGTCCTACCGATTGGACGACCTCCCAGCGGTGGAAGGAACAAAAAGGAACCGCAGCACGTTCCCGGGGATCGGGACAGCCACGATTCACCTTATCTAATTTAATCGGGAATCACAAAGGCGTCAACCGCACCGCGCGTTTTCCCCGAGTGTGCTGCTCGTAAATGACTCACCGGGGAGCTGGGGCCGCCGACCGCGTGTTCCCCGAGGCTGCGCTCAGCGGTATCATGCGTCCTTTGCGCAGCGCGTACTCTTCTCCGCCCCAGGTAATGCGGTTGGATGCGAAACTCGCCAGCCAAACGCCGAAATTCAGCACATCCCGCAGAGGAACGAGCCAGAATTTTCGGCGCAGTACGTCGTCTTCCACACCCCAGACTCCAACGGTCCACGCCATCACCAATCGCAGCACCATGTAAGCGAGAAGATAGGCGGCCCCGATCCACTTCGCCGGCGCAACGATGGCCGCGAGCAGCGCCCATGGAAGTCCGTGTGTGAACAGCAGGCCGAAGTACGATGCCGGCCGGCACAAGCGCACCGTTCGTGCCCACCGCAACTGGTGATCCCAGAAACCGCGCGCCGTTTGTGACGGGTACATCGTCCAAACCACTTCCCGTGAGAGCACCACCCGACCGCCTGCTTTCGCGATGCGATGGCCTAGCTCGTAATCATCCGCGAGCATGTCCGCAAAAGCCGCGAAGCCGCCGATCTTGCCAAGCCAGGGTTTCGTCGTCGCAATGGAAGCGCCGAGGGCGAAGCTCATGCCCTCCATGCCGTTCGCCATCAAGACGCCCGCGAAAAAATCACTCGCCGCGCCGATCGCTTCGAGCTGGGCGCCGAGATTTTTCTCCGCGATGGCACGGTAAAAGCAGGTCACCGCCCCGGCCCGTCCGTCCGCAAACGGCGCAACGACTTCCCGCAAATAATTTGGTCCGACGCGGACGTCTCCATCGCTGAGGACCAGAATTTCATGCTGCGCTTGCTGTGCCAGTCGCGCCAGGTTGTTGACCTTGCGGTTCGCACCGAGATGTTCCGCACCCACCAAGAGGCGAATGCGCCGCTCCGGAAAATCGGCAATCAAGCGCTGTATGAGTGGCACTGCGCGATCTGCATTGTCGTTTGCGGCAAAGAGGATTTCGTAATCGGGATAATCTTGCCGGCAAAAACTCGCAAAATTCTCGTAGGATCCAAAATCAATTCCTCGAACCGGCTTGAGCACGCTAACCCCAGGCGCATATTCCGGAAGTTTCTGTGCCCGCCCGCGTCGAAAAAAACGCCACGCCAACACGGTCGCGGCGGCGTAATACCCGAGCGGCGCCACAGCCAACAGAAGCACTACGGCGCGCCATCCTGATTGCAAATGAATCAGCGTAAACACACTCGGTCTTTTTCCATTTTTGCGTTAGTGCGGCAAATCATCTCGCTGAATGCTGCTGTTTTTCGTCTCCCACTCGAAGCGTGGGGGCCACCGGCGCGACCGGCACCAGCAATCCTTTTTTCACCCGGTATTCGATTCCCCGCCAGGTGATCTTGCTCGTGAAAAATCCCGCAACCCAAACAGAGAAGCTGACCGCGTCACGCAACGGCACGAGCCACAATTTCCTTGCGATGGCATGGTCGCGCAATCCCCACACACCTGTGGTCCACGCCACTCCCAACCGCAGGCAGAGATACGCCAGCACGATCGCCGCGGCCAGCCCGGTCCACGGTGCCACAAACGCACCCAGCACCGCCCACGGCAGACCATGCGTAAAGATCATCCCCACGTACCCCGCCGGCCGCACATTTCGCAATCCGATGGCCCATCGCAGCTCGTGGTGCACAAACTCCCCGATCGTTTCCCGCGGGAATACCATCCACACTGGGGTGCGCATTAATTCCACGCGATAGCCGCGGCTCGCAATGCGGTTCCCCAGCTCAAAGTCGTCGGAGTGATAGTCCACCATTGCTTCCCAGCCGCCGATTTCTGCCAGGATTTTCTTCGTCGTTGCCATCGTCCAGCCGAATGCAAATTGCACCTTGCCTTCCAGCTTTCGCGCCACCAGCGCGCTGGGCGCGGAGTCCGAGCACATTCCCAGCGCGTCGAGGTCGGCGGCGACGCTTCCGCCGGGAACGCAGCGCGAGAACGCCGTCACCCCGCCGACCGCCGGATCGGCGAAGGGCGCGGCGACTTCCCGCAAATAACCTGCATCCACTCGCACGTCGCTGTCCGCCATCACCAGCAACTCGTACTTGGCCGCCTCCACCAGCCGGCACAGGTTGTTCACCTTGTTGTTCGCGCCCTTTTTCGCGATGCGCGTCACCAGGCAGATCGTGCGTTCCGGAAAATCGCGCTGCAATTTCTCGATCACTGGGATGACGGCATCATCCGGCTCCGCTACCGCAAACACCAGTTCGTATTCGGGATAATCCAGCCGGCAATAACTTGCGAAATTCTCATACGCTTCGCGGTCCAGTCCACGCACGGGCTTCAGGATGCTTATCGGCGGCGCGAAATCCCTTCGCAACGAAGTTTTCCGCTGTGCGCGGAAATAATCCACCACGGCATACAAGCAAAGAAGGTAGTACACCAGAGGGCAGGCAGAAAAAATCAGCACGATCAGGCGAATTGCTGAGAGCAAGTTAGTTTCCGTCCCGGCTATTCAATCGAATTCACCACCTACGCTTGAATCCCCGCGCACGCCGGGCGTCTCGCGGCCGCTACGAACTGCATGATACACTTTCTTTTCGCATGCACCGAAATCTCAATCGCATTGCGTTTCCTCCGTCCATGGGAGGCTTCGGTTTCGCATGACTGTTTCTTCAGGCCATCGTTTCTGGCCGTCTTTCGCCGTTCTCTTCATCCTCTGGATTGTCGTCTATGTTCCGGGCCTCGTTCAACCTTCCCTCTTCGACGATGCAGATTCCGCCCATGCGGAAGCCGCGCGCGAGATGCTGACCCTCCACGACTGGGTCACGCTGCACGAAAATGGAATTCGCTATCTCGAAAAAGCTCCACTTCCCTATTGGGCGATGGCCGCGAGCTTCCGCCTGTTTGGCATCGCAGAGTGGACCGCACGCCTGGCTCAAGCGCTCAGCGTGCTCGCCTTACTGGCCGTGCTTTTCCAGACTGGCCGAAAATTCCTCTCGCCCGAATCTGGATTCTGGGCCGCCGTAGTAAGCGTGACCTCCTTCGGCCCCTATCTATTCACCCGCATCTCGATTCCGGATCTCATGGTCGGCCTCTGGCTGGCGCTTGGTCTTTATTTTTTTCTTCTTGGCTGGCAGGAGCAGCAGCCCTCGCGGCTGGCCTGCTGGGGACTCGCTGCAACCGTCGCTCTGAATGTGCTCACCAAAAGCCTCATCGGCCTCGTCTTCCCCTGCGCCATTATTTTCGTTTTCTTGTTCCTCGTGGGCGATCTCTCGCACTTGCGCAAAATGCGGCTCCTCTCCAGCACTGCAGTTTTCCTCGCCATCGCCGCGCCCTGGCACATTCTCGCGGCGCTCCGCAATCCAGCTGCAGGCCAGTCCAGAGGATTTCTCTGGTTTTACTTCGTCAACGAACAATTTCTCCGCTACGTCGGAAAGCGCTATCCCATGGATTATGGCAAGGTCCCGCTGCTTCTCTTCTGGGGCCTCCTGCTGGTTTGGCTGCTTCCCTGGTCCGCGTTTCTGCCTCAAACGCTGCGCCAGGTGCATTTCCGCTTGCGGGCCATCGGCGATCGTCGCGATGTTTCCCAGGCCGCCGCGCTGCTCTTTTGCGTGTGGGCCGCTGTCATTCTTGTCTTCTTCAGCTTCTCGACCCGCCAGGAGTATTACGTCGCGCCGGCTCTTCCGGCACTCGCCCTGCTCCTCGGCATCTGGCTCGCGCGCGAATCGCTAGCAGCCGCGGGAGGCGCACCAGTTCGCTCCGGCGTCATCTCCTCGCTGGTTCTATTCGTCTTGGGGCTGCTCATCTCCGCGGTCACACTTTCTCAGGCCATCCTTTCGCACACTCTTCCACCCGGCGTTGACCTTGCCGAGGTGCTCAACAAAAATCCCGATGTCTACGTGCTATCTCTCGGGCACTTTTTGGACTTGACGGGAGACGCTATGGGCCTTTTCCGGTGGCCGCTGATAGGCACCGGGTTAGCCTTCCTATTCGGCACGTTCTTGAACTGGCAATGGCGGCGCCGCGGCGCGCCCAGAAATGGTAATTGGGCGCTTGCAGTGATGATGTGTGTGTTCATCTACTGTGCGCATGTCGCGCTGGGTGTGTTTGCGCCTGTTCTTGGTTCAAAACCGCTGGCGGCGGCGATCCAGCACGAATTCCACCCCGGCGATCTAATCGTCTCCGACGGAGAGTACGCCAACACCTCGTCGATCAACTTCTATACCCGCGAACAAATGCTCATTCTCAATGGCCGCATCAACGGCCTGTGGTACGGCTCGCTCTTTCCCGACGCTCCGCCGATTTTTCTGGATGATGCGCAGTTCGCGCGCGTGTGGGCGGGTCCCAGCCGTGTTTTCTTTGTGACGGGATCAAACGAACGCCGGGTCTATCTGGAGAAAATTTCGCCGCTTTATCAGCTCGCCCAAGCCGGAGGAAAATTTGTATTTACCAACCGCCCGGTCACTCCGGCGGCTTACCCCGCTGCCACCAGCGTAACGCCTACGCAAACGAGAATGACACCCGCCCAGCGCGCCACGCTGATCTCTTCCCCCAAAATATATTTTGCGCCGAACGTGCCGACGACGTAGCTCAGTGCCGATGCCGGAATCACGAAACTGATGGGTTCCCACGAGAGCAATACAAGCAAGGAATAAAAAGAGAGCGCCATCAGCGGGACGCCCGCCCAAAACCATCCATTGCCTAAAGCGCGTCCGAGAAACTTAACCACGGCCACCGGCCGCAGCCTCGAGGGTTCGCCGACAGCTTTCATCCCGTGCGTGATCGCGATCTCGCCGCCGGTACTTCCAAAAACCAGCACGGCCAGCATGAGCACATCGCGGATCATGCCGCAGCCTCCCGCGCCAATTCCGCCGTGGTACGTGGCTTCGTCTGTCCCACCAGCAGAACGCCGACGCAAATCAGCACGACGCCAATCCAACGGCGCGGCGATACCGACTCATGCAGGACAACAACCGCCAGGAAGGTGAGCAACGCGTACCCGAACGCACCTGCGGGCATGACGTAGCTGTAGTCGGCCCAGCTGAGCACCATCATGTAGCTCAGCATGAAGCCAGTAAGGAAAAAAATGCCCGTCCAAATCGTGCCGTTCGTCACGGTCAGCACAAACGCGTGCTGGATCCCGCCGAGCGTAAGCTCCACCGCCCCGATCCGCATCATGCCGCGCTTCAGCATTAGGTCGCCGACGTTGGCGCACACCACCATCGTCAGGACCATGACCAGCGTCTTGATCCGCAGCCTATGCTCGCTTGACATGTATTGCGGGTTAGTCGTTTCCGGAAGCGGAGGGGGTCTCCGGCACGGAAATCATCGGCTTTTTCAATTCGCCGCCGCCTTCTCTCGCCCACTTCCAGCGCTCCGCGCGCAGTTTGAGGAAGGAAGTCGCTTCCTCATAGAGGCGCTTGCGCTCGTGGCCGTCCCACAGCGCTTCGCGCACGATGCGCCAGACGACCCGCGGCCGGAAATAATATTCGTCGTAGAAGCGGTTCACGCCCCCCATCATTTCTGCCTTGGAGAGATGCGGATACTCGATGTGCGGCAACTGGTGGCCGCTGTTATCGGCCAGCGCTTCCACTTTCAGGAAGCCTTCCTTGGCCATAGAGTCGTGCAGCTCCGTGCCTGGCATGGCGTGCGCCAGGGAAACCTGGATCGTTTCGCAATCCAACTCCTTGGCGAACTCGATGGTCTTGTTGATGGTCTCTTTGGTCTCGCCGGGCAGCCCGATGATGAAGTCGCCGTGCACGCGTATTCCCACCTTGCGGCAGTTCTTCATGAACGAGCGCGCCATCTCGACGGTTGCGCCCTTCTTGATGTTCTTCAGTATCTGCGCGTCGCCGGACTCGAAGCCCACGATGAACAGCCGCGCTCCGGCATCCGCCATCCCCCTCAGTGTTTCGTAATCGCTGTGCACGCGCGCGGTCGAGGACCAGCGGAATTTTAGCGGCTTGAACTTCCCGCAAAGGTCCAGCACGCGGTCCTTGCGGATATTGAACGTGTCGTCGTCGAAGAAAATCTCTTTCATCTGTGGGAAGTATTCGATGCACTGCTTCACTTCCCGCGCTACGTTTTCCGTCGAGCGCGTGCGCCAGGCGTGGCCGGAAATCGTTTGCGGCCACATGCAGAAGGTGCATAGCGCCGGACAGCCGCGCGTCGTGTAGAAGGAAACAAAGGGGTGCAGCAGGAACGGCACGTTGTAGCGGTCGATGTCCAGGTCGCGCTTGTAAATGTCCGTCGCGAAGGGCAGCGCGTCCAGCTCTTCGGTGTGCAGTTGCGGCCGGGGCGCATTGTGGACGATGCGGCCGTCCTTGCGATAACTGATGCCCAGAATCTGGTCGAGCGGTTTCCCGTGGGCGTATTCTACGACGGAGTGATCAAACTCTCCGCGGGTTACAAAATCGATGTCCTCGCTGGTCGCAAGCGTCTCATCCGGCTTGATGTGGCTGAGCGGGCCCACAAACGCGATCTTCAGGCTGGGATTCGACTCTTTGATCTTGCGAATGAGCTTCACGTCGCTGGCGAAGCCGACCGTGGAGGTAAACAAAACCAGGAATTCGTAGTCTTTGCAAATCTCGATGGTCTGCCGCCAGTCGACCTTGTGCGGCGAAGCATCCAGCAGCCGGCTACCAGGGATCATTCCCGCCGGGTAGGTCAGCCATACCGGGTACCAGTAAGACTCAATTTCGCGTGTCGCGGGCCATCGCGAGCTTGCTCCCCCGTCGAAGTTCTCAAAGCTCGGCGGATTCATTAACAACGTCTTCATCACATCCGGCATTCTTCACCCTCAGCCTTCTTGATGCAAAATAACTTGCCTGGGTTCTATCCACTTCGCGTCGTTCTGCGGCCCCTGGGATCCGCACGAATAGCTGCGCTTGGAGCCCCTAGCCCAGATACCAGTTTACCTGAGATGGTTGTTCCGTCCCAGACGATTCAGTAATTAGGCATTATATTGCAGCGAAATGCTAAATACCGCATTAAGTGGGGCAGCCGCCCATGTTCGGGCTGTCGCTCGCCCCACAATCTCGCGCCCCCGGCGAAGAGCAGGAGCGAGGTCGGAAACCTCAGGCTGAGAGGGAACGCTCGCCCTGCGAATCCTCCGCCGCGGCCGCCAGTAACTGCCAGATGCCTTCAACCCAATCGAGGTGTTCCGGCTTCATGAGCACGGAACGCAAGCAGGTCATGGTTTCGCGGTCATGCTGCATGCGAACCGCGGGATCTCCCCAGAAAATCACCGGCAGCTCCGCCACGGCCAGATGCAGGCCCCTCTTCGCCGCAGCTTCAAAGACTCGCCGCGACAGTACCGATGCGTCGCCCACGCTTGCCGCGCGCGGAGCAAAAATGAGGATGTCCAGCTCCGGTGCAAATGCGGTCATGAAACGCTCGTCGGCGTGCAATTTTCCGTAAAACGCCAGCGCGGCCTCTCTCCCGCGTTCGAGGCCCCGCGAGAACTCTCCCTTTCGAACTAGTGGCAGCAATTTCTGCGTCGCCCAAAGCGCCGCCGCCGCTGCTCCCGGGCGCGAACATTCCAGGCTAATCTCGCCCAGGTGCAGCTCCGCGGAGCTGAAATAAGTGTAGGGCGAGTCGTGCTTGTAGAGACGCCCAACTGCGGGTTCGCGAAACAGAACGCAGCCGCACCCGTACGGCTGCAATCCATGTTTGTGCGGATCGATCACGATCGAATCGGCTTCGCCAATTTTCGCAAACGCGCGTTTCGCGTGCTCTCCAAGATTCTCCGCCAGCACGAAGTAGCCGCCGTATGCGGCGTCGGCATGCACCAAAAATCCGTGTTTCTCTCTCAGTGCCAGAATTTCCGGTAGCGGATCGACCGAGCCGGTTGCCGTCGTTCCCATCGTTGCGACGACCGCACCCACGTCTCCCCGCGCCGCGCGCTTCTCTAGCGCGTTCGCATCCATTCGCCCGCGCGAGTCGCACGCCACCGCTTCAAACTCCAGACGCAAGACTCCGCTGATTCGTTTATGCGTGTAGTGGGCCTGCTCGCTCGCCAGAATTTTCTTCCCTGGGCGCATCTGCCCGGCCACCCACAGGGCCTCGAGGTTCGCCATCGTGCCGCCGCCGCAGAGGTGCCCGAGAAAAGTCTTCCAGCCAAACATGCCGGCAATCTCGTTGACGGCCTCTTTTTCCATCGCTGAAGTCGCCCGTCCGCCATCGAGCGCATGATTGTTGGGATTGATCCACATTGCCAGTGCGTAAGCCAGCCGCGCCACAGGATGCGGCGGCTTCAGCATCTGGCCCGCGTACAAGGGGTGAAAATAGGGATAGTTGTCTTGCAGCCGCCCGGCGGTGGCTGTCAGCACTTCCGCGAGCCGCTCCATTCCCGCGGCTTTGGAGTCAAATTCAGGCAGGTTTGAAAAACTTTGGTCCAGGTTTTTCAGAGCCTCGAGCAACTTGCCCAGACTCTCTTGCTCTAGCTGCACGAGTCACCAATCAGTCGTCACAACTTTACTGCCACACCTTGTCCAATTGCCCCGCCGTCCTCAGCAGCTCGATCTGTGCCTGCTGGCGCTGAAAATTGGCATCCAGATACGCCATCCACTTTTCATTTTCGTCGAGCCGCGCCTTTTCGACCTCGCGCAAATTCACTTTCCCCTCGTCAAACTGCGATTGCAGCACCGCTACGCTTTGCTGAGCCAGTTGCAATTCCAGTCTCGCCACTTCTTTCGCCGCGTCCCTCTCCCGCAATCGACGCGTCTTCAGCCGCACGTCCGCGCTCACTTCCGATTTCTTGCTGGCCAGATTGGCCTTAGCCACATCCAGGTTCACCTGTGCCAGGCCGATGGCCGCCTTCGTTCGCGCGCTGAAAAGCGGCACTTGCACCTGTACGCCTGCGTTAAAGTTGTTTCTCTGGAAGTGATTGAAGAACAGATCGTAGTTGTTGTATTTGGCCAGCACGCTATATACGCTCACCAGCTCCAGCGTCGGCAGATACCCGCGCTTTTCGCCCTTGAGCCGGAATTCCCTCGCGCGTAAGTCCGATTCCGCCATCCGCAGGCCCGCGTTGTTTTGCATGGCCATGGCGATCAGATTCGCGCCTTCCTGCTCCGCTTCTCCCGGAAGATCCTCCGGAGTGACCTCGACCAGCTGGTCCTGTCCCATCCCCAGCTGATTCCGCAAAAACACTTCCAGTTCGTCCTCGCGTCCTTCGAGCTGCAGAATTCGCTGCAAAACTTGCGCCTTGGTGAGCTGGGCCTTTGTCACTTCCACCGGCAGTTCGTATCCTTCGCCTTGGCGTTCCTGCGTTACCTGAAGAATCTTTTCCGCGCTCTCCTGCTCTTTGCGCAGCAGCTCGAGCGAATGCCGTACTTTACCCAGTTCCAGATAAGCCGCCGCAGTCCGCGCGATGACGGAATTCTTCATGTCTTCCAGCGATATCTTTTGCGCCCTGGCTTGTTCCTGCAGCTCTTTCCCCTGCCCGCGCAGCGGTTCGTTGAAAACCTTCTCTGAATAAGTCACGTTGAAAACCGACGGTGCACGCCCACCCGGCGTTTCCGGGATTCCGTTCGAATAGCCTGCTCCGGAACCCGCATAGAGGTTGGGCATGAATTCTGCCTTGCTGATCAGCGCCGCGTGATCCGCGATGCTCGCCTGAATCTTCGCTACCTGGATATCCTGGCTGTTTTGCAGCGCCAGCTCGATGGCGCGCTTCAGCGTCAGCGGCCCCGCGGCAGCCTGATTCGCCGCTGGCGTCGCCTCCTGCGCCTGCACGGCCACGCAGAATGCCGACGTTAAAATCGCAATCCATGTCATCCGGCGAAGTCCTCTCATCGCTGCGCTCCTTTTCCAGTTGCTGGCTTTGTTCCTTTTTGATACTGGAACCTGTCCCTACTCATACCGTAGCGATTCGATCGGTTGTAAACTCGCCGCCTGATTCGCCGGCAGATAGCCAAAAAAAAGTCCCGTCGAACAAGAAACTAAAAACGCGATAATCACGCTCAAACTCGACACCGGCACGCGCAAATTGCCGGGCAAAAATGGCTGGATCGCCACGGGAATCGCCAGTCCGATCAATATCCCCAGCACCGCTCCCCCTCCGCTGATCAAAAACGCCTCGATCAGAAATTGGTAAAGAATCTCCCGATGCGCCGCTCCAATCGCCTTGCGGATGCCGATCTCCCGCGTGCGCTCCGTCACCGTGACCAGCATGATGTTCATGATCCCCACCCCGCTGATCAGCAGCGCGATAAACGCAATCACAATCAGGACAATTGTCAGCGCCAGCGAAATGTTTCTCGCCGCGGCAAGAATCGCCGTCAGCGTTTGCACTTTGTACTCCGCTTCCGCCGGATGGCGGCTCCTCAGCAGTTGACCTACTTGCCGCTCCACCAGCGGAACAAGCTCCGGTCCCGCCGCCTGCGCATCCAGCAGGCGCAGCACGTCCACCCCCGTGTAGTATTTCATCAGCGTAAACGGAATGATGACGGTGTTTTCCTCGATGTCGGACAAGCCAAATGTCTCCACGCGCTCACGGAACACCCCGATGACCGTAAACGTCAGCTCGCCCATCCGGATCGTTCTTCCTACCGGATTCTCCAGCCCGAAAATGTGGCCGGCCAATTGCGTCGTGATCAGGCAGACTTTGCTGCGCATTTCCATGTCCGCGGCATCGAAGTAGCGCCCGCGCAGGACCAGCAGCCGGCGAATCTCCTGATACCCTTCCGTGACGCCGATCAAACTTACCGGACGTTCCATGCCCCCGGCGACCACCGACATCGCCAATTCACGCGCCCCTGCTACTTGCACAACTCCCGGTACGCTGGCTTTCACGGCGTTCATGTCATCCACCGTAAGCTCGTAACTCATCGGCTGGGCCTTCGCGCCCGCACGAACTAGCTCCGCCCAAACCAGGTTAGAGCCAGTGGCTTCAATCTGGCTGAGCACGAATTTGCGGCTGGTCAGCGCAACCGTAACCACCAGCACAATCGACGCGCTGCCAATGATCACGCCCAGCGATGTCAGCATCGCGCGCAGCTTATTCGACCGCAGGGCGTCGATCGCCACCGACAGCGTTTCCCGAATGTCCATCATGAGTTCTTAACCGATCATCAGAGCGGTCTTGCGGTTCCTCGCACGGCAATCATCGTTTCACTCCGGTTTCTTCGCCCCGGCTCCCGTCGCGCTCATCACTTGCGCAAGGTGCGAAGCGCCGCACAAATGGCTTTGCTCGTTAATGCTTCCCCTTGTGCCGTTTCGGCGAAACAGCGCTGAGCGCTTGTTGCGAGCTAGGCTTGAAAAGCTCTCTTGATCATCTACCCCAGTGGGCAGAAATAATTGGAATCCCACTAATTCTCATCCTGCCTTCCCCGCACCTAATCTGCGTCGGTGTTGACGATTTGGACCCTCATGCCATCGCGAAGATCCACGTCGCCGGGCAGCGCCACCATTTCGCCTTCCTGCAATCCGCTCACGATCTCGTAGTTGGTCGCATCGGCGATGCCCACGTGCACTTCCCGCTTCTCCAGTCTCGACTTTCCGACACCCAGTTGGTTGTCCTTCACCACAAATACAAACCTGCGCCCGGCCTCGGCCGCCACGGCCTCGCGCGGCACCGACAGCACACCCAATCGCACCTTCGAATTAATCCGTACGTTCACGTTGATGTTCGGGAGCAGCTCCAGTTTGTCGTTGTTCACCGCGCAAAGCAGCTCGCCCACGCTTCGCGTCCCGCGCGCCACCACCTGCTTGGGAATCAGTTCCGTCTTCCCCACCCAGCTCCGGTTCGGCAGTGCGTCCCATGTGATTCTTACCGGCTGTTCCTGCTCGAGCGCGCCAAGTTCCGGCTCATCAATGAATACGCGCACGCGGACCTTATGCAGATCCGCCATCTCCGCCAGCAAATCCCCAACTTTCACGTAATCCCCGGCCCTCGCTGGGAGCGAGTAAAGCGTCCCATCGGACGGCGCCGTAATTCGCCCGTTTGCGACCTTGTCCTCAAGCGCCGCCATTTCGCTCAGCGCCTGCTGTTCCTGCAGCGCGATGCGGTCGGTATCGAGCTTCACCTGACGGTCAAACTCCTGCTTCGCCGCCGCCGCTCGCGTTACTTCCGCTTGTGCCTTTACCAGCGCCAGGTCGTTGGCCGCGAGGTCCTCCTTGGTCGCCGCTTGTTCCGCCACCAGGCGCGCCAGCACGTCGTGGCTCTTCTGCAATCGGTCGCGGTCCGCTTCGGCTTTGGCTAGATCGCCCGACACCCGGGCCGCCTCGTCGGCCTTGCCGCCCGCCATGGCTGCCTGCAAATCGTTTTTTGCTTTCAAAAGCTTGGCCCGCGCTTCAGCGAGCTGAGCCATGGCCCCTTTCACGTTCAACTCAAGCAACCGCTGGCCCTTCTTGACCGCTTGCCCTTCGATTACACGAATCCTCTCCACAAACGTGTCGAGCTGCGCCCGCATCACGTACGGTGCAATCGGCTCCACTTTCCCGTTGCTGCTGATCGAAGAGATCAGGTTCTCCCGGCGCGGCGTCACCGCGGAAATCTTTGCTGCCGGTTTTCGCCCGCTCAACCACACCAGCCCGTACGCCAGCACTCCCGCCAGCAGCAGAAACATCACAATCCGGTTGCGTAGCCTGCGATCCAAGTTTTCCTGTTCTTTAGCGCTCGCGCGCTTCCTGCGCGGTGCACTGCCCACACGCTTTCGCGCTCCAGGGCATTTCCACGTCTTGTCCGGGGCTTTCTGGCCCTCCGTCTGGAGGCGGCGAAGTATTTCATTCTAGCAAGAGGAACTTGGCTTTCTCTAGTAAAGTCCTCTTCGGCAGTTTTCCCCGCATACTATGGATGCCGTCCGGCGCTCCCGCGATGTAGCTCGTTCTCCATTCCCGAACCTTCATTGGATGCCCCCTGTCACTCCCATCGTCACATAAATCCGCATCGCCTATCTCCATTCTCTTCCATGACTTTCTTCGGTAACATTTGACCCGCGTCACCCGTAGTACACCTTGGCAATGGGTCGCTCCGCTTCGTGATTGCCATGCGAGGGGTCTGTCCATGATTGAAGCTCGAAGTCTTTCCAAGCGCTTCCACGACAAAAAACGCGGCGAGATCCGCGCCGTGGATAACGTCAGTTTTCGTTGCGAACCCGGAAAAATTTACGGCCTGCTCGGCGCCAATGGCGCCGGCAAAACAACCACGTTGCGCTTGCTGGCCACGATTCTTGAGCCCACCGACGGCACCGCACTTGTCTGCGGCTACGACATCGTCGAGCAGCCCGAAAAAGTCCGCGCCAGCATCGGCTTTCTTTCCACTGCCACCGCCCTCTATCCTCGCCTCAGCGCTCAGGAATTGGTGGAATACTTCGGCCGTCTGAACGGCCTCGACGAAGCCACTCTGAAGAAACGCATCGACGACATTTTCAACCGCTTGGACATGAACGGCTTCCGCGACCGCCGCTGCGACAAGCTCTCCACTGGCATGAAGCAGAAGACCTCCATCGCCCGCACCCTGGTTCACGACCCGCCCGTCATGATCTTCGACGAACCCACCCTCGGCCTCGACATCATGACCGCGCGTACCATCATCTCTTTCATCCGCGAATGCCGCGATCGCGGCAAAACCGTCATCTTCTCCACCCACGTCATGAGCGAAGTCGAAAAGCTCTGCGACGTCATCGGCATCATTCAATCCGGTAAACTCCTCGCCGAAGGCTCGCTTCCGCAGCTACGGGAAAAATACGCCGAGCATGACCTCGAGGAAATCTTCATCAAGATTGTCTCGCCCCTTTACGCCGCGGAGGCCGGCTGAAATGTCCTTGCGCAATATCGCTGTGGTTTACCGCAAAGAGGTTACCGAGTGGCTCCGCGACCGCCGCACTCTCATCTCCACGGTCATCATTCCCCTCCTTCTGTTTCCCGTGATGATGGTTGGTTTCAGCTCGCTCGCAATCGTGATGGTTGGCAAGGCGGAGAAGGAAACCCCCAAAGTGATGATTCTCGGTGGTGAAGACTCGCCGCAGATTCTCGAAAAACTCCGCGCCCTCAACACGCTCGAGATCGTCCCAGCCGCCGATGACTGGAAGCAGCAGATCTCCGAAAAGCAAATCCGGGCCGCCGTCGAAATCCCGAAAGGTTTCCAGGCATCGCTCGAAACCCCCGCTTCGCATACGGTCAAAATTTACTATTACGAAGGCGAGCTCAAGTCTTCGTTTGGGGCCGACAGGCTGGAAAAATTCTTCAAGGACTATCGCGACTCCGTCATCAACAGCCGCCTCACGGCGCGCAATCTTCCGGATTCCATCCTCAAGCCCTTTGACGTTAAGCAGGAAAACGTCGCTCCGCCCGAGAAGGTCAGCGGCGCCGCTTTGGGCGGACTCGTCGGCTACATGGTCATCATCCTCTGTATGACCGGCGCAATGTATCCCGCCATCGACCTCACCGCCGGCGAAAAAGAGCGCGGCACCATGGAAACCATCCTTTCCAGCCCCATTTCCCGGACCGATCTCGTCTTCGGCAAATTTGGTCTCGTCCTTTCTGCCTCCTTGGCAACCGCTACCCTCGCCGTCATCTCCATGGCCGTTTCTTTCTCCGCGGTTGGCAAATCGCATATCCTCAAATCTTCCGATGCCGCAGCCATGCAGCTCAAAATCGGATTGGACTCCGCCGCCGCGGTCTTCATTATGGCTCTACCCCTCGCCATCCTGTTCTCTGCCCTGCTCCTCGCTATCGCCCTCTTTGCCAAGAGCCACAAAGAAGCCCAGAGCTATGTCACTCCCATGACCTTCCTCGTCGTCATTCCTGCCGTGGCCTCGCTCATGCCCGGCGTCGAGCTCAATCCTCAGCTCGCCCTCATCCCTATCCTGAGCACCAGCCTCGTCTGCAAGGAGATCATTTCCGGCACCTATCATTGGGGTTCCATCGCCATCATCTTCATCTCGACCTGCGCCTACGCCGCCATCGCTCTCTTCATTGCCATCAAAATGTTCCAACGTGAGTCCGTCCTCTTCCGCTCCTAGGCCTCTCGTCTGTAGAGGTGGGGCTTGTTTACCCTGAGGCATTCGAAGGGCCCCGCCCGTTATTCTTCTTGCCTGAGCAGGTGCACACCCCGCTGCGGCGGCCTGTGCGCTTATCCTTCCAATCCGTATCACCGCGCCCGTGGAAAGGGAAAACGTACAAGTCTGCGCACACCGCTTTCTGCCTCTATCCGCAATCCTTAAAAAGGCGCACACTGGTTCCGAGGTTAAACCCATGGTTGCTGCTGCAGGTGTTTGGAAGAAGAAACGAGACGATTTGAGAGCCAAGAGGAACTCGCTATTCGAGACGTACAAAAAGGAACCTCAAAATTTTCACCTTGCCCGGGAAATCAAAGCGATCGATGACGAAATTGCCGAGTTCACCCAGCACGTAGAACGAGAAAGGCGAGCGGAGCGCGCCGCTTCCCCCGCCGGCAAGCTCGTCACAACCCCGAAATAAAACTGAAGAATCCGCGAGCCGCAACTCCGGCTTTCCTCTAGTTGGGATTGTTCGTTGACGCCTGGAGCGACTTCACGCGCTCTTCCACTTTGGCGGCATCTTCCGCGCGTCCCAGGCTGCGGAGCGCTTTAGCCTCGCTCGTCAGTGTGGACGCAAGCACAGGACTATCGGCGCCATATTGTTTTTCCAGTACCGCGAGAAGATGGCGATCGCAAGGCTCGGACTTGCCAGCATTTCCCCAGCGGTCGTAAATGCCTCAGAGTGTTGATAGATTGACCAGCGCGCCGGCTCCATCATACCCATAAAGTGTTTCGTCGATTTTCACTGCGCGTAACAAATACGGTTCCGCTTTATCGTAGTTCTCTTGAAAGTAATAAAATCGTGCCATCATCCGCAGGCTGTTCGCAACGCCCGAACTGTTCTCGCCGAAGGTCTTTTCATTTACTGCAAGTTCCCGCGAAAAGAAATTCTGGGCGGAAACAAAGTCGCGCTGAAAAAGAGCGTTATTCCCTAGCAATTCCAGAGGCTCGCTGATTGCCGGGGATTGCGGCCCGTAAAGTTCTTCGTCGGCCTTCAATTGCGCTGCGAAGGTTGCCTGCGCTTCGCCAAACTCTTTCTGGTTCATATACAGCATCCCCAGACGTTCGAGTGCTGTCACCAGCCGCCCGTCATGCGGCTGCACTTTCTCGGCGAGTTTCGCCGCCTCCTTGTAATTCTTCTCCGCGTCATCGAACCGTCTCTCCATCATCGCTTGTCCGCCGGCCTCCATGGCTGCGTCCAATTTCTCCGTTACGCCAGGTGCTGCTTGCGTGGCCCGAATGCGGCTTTCCAGTTCGGCGGCTTCCGAAGTTTTTCCCGATATTTTCACCCCGGAAATATGTTCCTTGAGCCGCAGTTGCGCTGCCTTGTACTTGTCTTGCGTCCTGGGGTCGGGACTCAAGTCGGCTCGTGCTGCCTGGCGATATTGCTCCATTGCGTCAGCCCAGTCCCCTTTCTTCTCGAGAACGGCCGCAAATTCCAGCCTCACTCCAATCTGCTTGGAGTCGAGCGAGAGTGATTCCTTGAACTCGCTGATCGCTTTATCGGTGTCACCGGTTGCAGCCAATGCCTGGGCATAAAGCTCGTGGACGTTCCAGTTGCTCGGCTCCAGATTCTCGGCCACCTTCAGCTCTTCGAGAGCGTGCGTAGTATCTTTCAGTGCAAGCTGAGCTCTCCCTGCCCGCATGTGCGCGCTGGCTGAATTCGGATCCAGCTCCTCCGCGCGGCGGTATTCCTCCAAGGCCGCATCGTAGTGTTTCTGGTCTTCTTGAACAGCACCGAGAGCTATATGGGGTTCCGGGTCCGAGGGGTCCAGCTCTGCCGCCTTGCGATATTCTTTCTCTGCACCCTGGAAGTCCGCGGTTCGGTGGAGCGCAATACCGAGACAACGGTGGCAAATCCCGGCATCCGGGAACATCGCCTCGAGTTCCCGAAGTTCTACCACGGCCTCTCCGTTTAGATTGTGAGCGATAAGGGCTGAAGCCAGGTTCTGCCGTTGATCGTAAGCTTTGGGATCCAGTCGTTTGGCCTCGCGATACTCGCGGATGGCGAAGTCGAAGTCGCCGCTGTTTTGCAGTGCCAATCCCAGATTATTGTGTGCGTTGGCATTGTCTGGATCGAGAGCGATGGCCTTCTTGTACTCCACAATGGCGCTCGCCCAGTCTCCTTTGTTGTAGAACATAACTCCCAGGTCGAACCGCGCTAACTGATAGTCGGGTTTGATCCGCAGTGCTTCCCGGAGCTCCAACGCGGCGGCGTCAAATTTTCGCAAGCTTTGCAGCGCCACCCCGGCGTTCTTGTGAGCTTCCGCATTTTCTGGCGTTTGCTTCAACGCAGTCCTGGCCTCCTTCAGGGCTTCTTCAGCTTCCCCCGCCTTGTACAAGATGAAACTCAACTTCGTGTGCGCCTCCGGAAACTCCGCATCCTTCTCGAGCACCCCGGCGTACACACTTGCTGCCATCGCCCAGTTCTCTTGCCGGCGCAGGAGCTCGCCCATCACGAATCCCGCTTCCGCCCCGTCGCCGCTGGCTTGCAGCGCAGCTTCCAGTTCTATGGCCGCTTCCTCATATTGTTTGTTTCGCAGGAGTTTTCCCGCTAGTGCGAGGTGCTGCCTCGCTTCAGCCGATTTCTTGTCTTCTGTGCCGCCTGAAACGCCGCTGATCTTTGCCTTCTTCAGCGCTTCCAGTACGCGGCCATCTGCACCGGCGGTTATGAGTTGTGACCTGTACTCATCGCTCTGCTGGAATGCCAGCCCTCGTGAGCCGATCGCCTTGGTGATATTTTCCGTGAGTGCATCGCCGGCGACTAACGCCGTTAATTCGTTGGCAGTGAGCGGTTTCTTTGTCTCTTGAGGCTTTGCGCCGGACAGACTTGCGCAGGTGCAAAAAACGAATAGGAATGCCAGATATCGGTTGCAGGTTGAAGGCATGGTTTCCCCCGGAAAGCTGCTAGGCGATTCTAGAAAGCGCGCCCTTTCCGCGATATGGAACCAACGGCCAGTTGTTACATTCTAGGTATCATTCCAGTCGGACAAATAAAAAACCATTGTGAAGTCCTCCGCCCGGCCATCTCCATCGGTTCGAGTTCCAACCGGTCCAAAAACTCCTTGACGAAGCAGTACGGTCCTGTTACTATAAGCTTTAGGAACTAATGCGGATTTTGGAGTGCGGCAGCCTCGCTGCCGCTTTTCATTTTTGGGCTCACGCCTGCACCCTTGGAAGCGAATCCCTTTTGAATCGACAGTGATCAGAAACAGCCCATTCTGCACAATTTTAGTGCAATACAAACCCTGTAGAATCAACACTTGCAAAAGTGTATCAAAACAAATGACTTTAACTTCCTTTAGAATCAACACTTATGGAAAACAGGGGGGAGGGTGCCTATCCACTCCGCACCTCATCTCGCGTGAAATCCGTTTCGATTTCCTGTAGTCGCTTTTCTCTTATCCCCGCGTCTCGGCGGCTCTGTGGCTCATTTTTCTCAACCTTTCTTCTTCCTACGAGCGCTGCACGGGATCGCGCTGCGTCTCCCATTGGTTGCTCAGACGCCGCACCGTCTCCCGCAAGCGCACCGCCAGCGCGGCAATGGTTTCGAGCCGCTGCTGGCCGCCCGGTGGCATGTGGCCGTCGCTCTTCCGGCGCACTTCTGCAAGCAGCAGTTCGGCATTGCCCAGGATTCCCGTCAGTGGATTGTTCAACTCATGCCGGAGCACTTCGCCAAAATCGCCTGTGTCAGAGCTGCTGCTGTCCTCCCTTTTCGATTGCGCGAAGCGCGCTGCGCTGCGCGACACGACCCGTGCCTGCCGCAGCCGCTTCTCGACCAGCCCCACGGCAGCATGGAGACAACTCTCATTGCGCGTGACATAATCCGCGGCCCCTGCCGCCACCAGCGCGGTCATCTCCCCCTGTCGTTCCAGAGGCCCGATCACCACCACCGGTGCGTGGATCGCCAGCGACGATACCACCGCATCCAGGCGCGGCATCCTCCCCCGCGGGCCTTCGGCTTCCGGCTCCATCGAAGCCTCTTCGAGCAGAATGACCGCCGGCGCGACATCCAGGAGAATTCGCCGCGCAGCATCGATGCTGCTCACCGCCGTGACTCGCCGCCGGCCCGGCTTGGCCTTCAGTTCCCGGCGTGCCGCCGCACACAAATCGGCGTCATCGCTCACGAGCAAGATGGTCTGTTCCTCGACGCCCATAAATTTATCCATTTCTCGCTGCGTTTTTCTTCGTCTCCGCCGCTCGCGGGGCCTCGGCCACCGTCTCACGCGGGATCTTCCCTGCCAGAACCTGCTTGACCTTTTCGCTCAGCTCTTCGACGCGGAACGGTTTTGCAACGTACGGCAGGTGGTACCGCTCGAGAAATTTTTGCGTGTGGGCGGCTATCAGATCTCCGGTCACGAACAAGAAACGCTCACGCAAGGGATTCCCCGCGCGCGCAAGCATCTTGTAGAAATTCTGCCCGTCCAGCCCTGGCATCTTCATGTCGCAGATCACCAGGTCATAGGGCTCCCGCTTCGCCCGGCCCAGCGCCGCCCGGCCATCCATCAACACCTCTACGCGCATGCCTTCGTCTTCCAACACATCGGCGATCAGCCGCGCCACCGTTGGCTCATCTTCTACGACGAGCACCGATGGCGCGGCCTTTCCCGGGTGCGACAATTCGTACGGCGGTTCCGCCACGCGAGGTGCGCGAGTCCCAGGGGCACGGAGTTCGTCGGCTTCTCTCGGCCGGGAAGGAGCGGCTCGGGTTTCCGTTACCGCCGGCAGTTCAATCGTGAACACAGCTCCTCCGCTGGGCGGGCTCGAGACGTTCAACTGGCCTCCATGCTCGCGCACTATCCCCAGGGCGATGGCCAGTCCCAGCCCGGTGCCGGCACCGGCAGGCTTGGTCGTAAAGAAGGGATCAAAGATCCGTGCCATGATCCCTTCGGGAATTCCCGGGCCGTCGTCGCTGACTTCGAGAAGCGCATGGCCCTCGCCCGTCCACTTTGTGCGCACGCGGATGTTCCCGCTCTTGCCGGATTCCACGATGGCCTGCCGCGCGTTTCCCACCAGATTCATCAACACCTGCTGTAGCTGGCCGGTGTCGCCATGGACGAGGGGTGGGGCCGGATCCAGTTCCAGCTCGAGGTGGATCTTCTCTGTCGCCAGGCCGAACCGTTGCAGCTCCATCGTCTTCAGAACCGCTTGATTCAGCGATACCCAGCGTCTTTCGGGCTGCGTTTCCCGCGCGTTCAGAAGTAGCTGCCGCAGAATCGTGCTGGCGCGCTCCGCCTCCTGGTAGATCTTTCGCGCTTCTTCCGTGCGTCCCGCGGCATCGCCCTGCAGCAGCAAGCGTTGCGCGTAACCCAGGATGCTCGTCAGCGGATTGCTCAATTCGTGCGCCACGCCCGTGACCATCTGGCCCAGCGCCGCGAGCTTTTCCGTTTGCAGCAGCTTGGATTGAAAAACGCGCCGCGCCGTCAAGTCGCGGTAAATTTCCACTCTTCCGAGCCGGCGGCCTGCGCCGTCCAGCACCGGGCGCGCCGCGCGCTCCAGCACCCGCGGCGACGGCCGCAGGAGTTGCAGCTCTTCGCAGACCCCGCTTTCCAAGCCGCGTGCCAGTTCGCTCCAGCGTTCGGCAAAACGCTCTGGCTCCGCTGCTTGTTCTGCCAGGCGCCGGAGCAATCCATCAAGTGAGGTGATTTCCGCTGTTTCCGCGGGAAGCAATCCAGCCATCTGGGCAAAACGGCTGTTCATTGCGCGGACGCGGTCCTTCTCATCGAATAGCACCACGCCCTCTTCCAGCCATTCCAGCACGCTGCGGAGTTCGTACTCCGCCCGCTCCGGGGGGGCGCCCGAATCGTTCGCTGGCACTGGATCGAGCAAAACCGCGTAGAGTTCTTCTCCCACGGGCATTGCAAGCCGCAGCCGCACGCGTGCACCGTTTCGCAGCTCAAACTCACCCGGCTCTTCGCTTTGTGCAAGCTCCGCTGATGCTCCTGCCACCGCGCGGCGGGTCCAGCGCTCGATGCCCTCCCGCTCGCGGAGGCGAAAAAGCTCCGTGAAGTCCTTCCCGGAGAATTCCGCCTCGCCTGCTGTGGATTCGCCGGCGTTCCGCTTTTCGGTTCCGCTTTCAGAAGATTTTTTCAGCAGTTCTCGCGCGCCCCGGCTGAGTCCTGCGATCTCTCCACGCGCATTGAATAAAACTGTTTCCTGCCTGGAATCGAGAAGCTGGCGCTGCGATATCCCCCGTCGCTCGTCCTGGGCGCGCCGCTTTTCTCGCGCCAGCGCCGCGGCAGCCAGTGAAGCGCGGAGCTCAAGACGGGCGAGAGTCCCCAGCGAAGCACCGCCCGGACGCAGGCCCGCCACAAGGACACCCAGTATTTCGCCATCAAACTCCAGCGGCAAAGCCACAACGCGGCCCACTTCTCCTTGCGGCCAGGAGGACTGTGTCTCGCTCCCCACCAACTTCCGGGTCTCCAGCGCTCTCTTCCAGACCGCCGCAATCGGCCCGTTTTCCACCGCGTGTGCCCATGTGGGATCGCCGCTTTTCCAGGGGAACGCTATCTCTATGGCATCGGACTCTTTGCTTCGAATAACCATTCTCCGGCCGACAACGGCAAATACGGCGTCTAACCCGCAGTTGTGGCTGTTGGTTTCCGTACACTGGCTTACCAGGCTCGTCAGAATCGAACTTTCCGAAGCGGTCTTGCCCAGCGCCGTAATCACCTCTGCCGCCATGGTCAAGTCCGTTTGACGCTCCCGCGCGATGCGCTGTTCTTCCTCCAGCTCCACTGCTAGCAGGAGTTCCGCCGCCACGGATTCCAGTAGAGCACGCGGCAACGCGCTTTGCTTCGTCCGCGTACACGCCAGAAGCACTCCCCGCAAGCGGCCGTTTCTCGCCACAGGAACCCACACGGCGGCCCGCATCTCCACCAGTGGACCAAGCATGGGCCGCGCCGACGGTTTGCCCAGATCGTGTTCCACGCTCTTTCCGGCGAAAAGTTCCTGCGGCAGGGGAAACTCCGGGGACAATCTCGCCCATTCCGCGGGAGTCGCCTCCACGCCTTTTTCCCAGATCATTCCGCGGAAGCTCAACGGAAATGATGTTTCTTCCTTCTGCGAGGGTTCCGTCTCGAGCCACACACCAAGCCGGTCAGCATCGCTATCCTTCGACAAGATGCGCATCGCCTCCCGCAGGAGTTCCTCGCGAGAAGCACCTTCGGCTGCCGCGCGCGCCACTCCTTTTTCCGGCGGTCTATCTTTCTGCTTTTTCTTCCCCCAAATCGGCATAGACAGTCCTTGGCTTTCCGCGCCCTCACCTGCGGATGGCCCTGGAATGAGGCGACGTCTTCGCGCGACGACAATGAACCGCTCAGCGATTCAGACTTCGGCAAGTACGCTTGCATTGCCGGGTCCAACCAAACGAGGAAAATTCACTTTCAAAATCAACAGGTTATGAGGCAGCGGTCAGGCGCAGCGGTCAGGCGGGATTCCATGTCGAGAATCGGGCTCCCTCGATTCCCAGAGTGAAACGGAAGTGAAAAGTGGAACAGTTGAAGAGTTCAGAGGCCAAAACTCCGAGAGTCGGGAATCTAATTACTGTAGAATAGAGCGGCGAGACGCGCCCCGAGAAGAGACGCCTGCTCGATGACACTGTGCTGCTGCGTTTCTAGTTGGGGAAAAAGCCCGATGATGACCGGTTTCCGCAGCCTGCAGGTCGGAAGGCAACGCTTGAACTACTGCTCTGCGTGCTCCATGTGGTACTGCTTCAACTTTCGATAGAGTGTCGTCTTGCCAATCCCCAGCATCCGCGCGGCGGCAAGTTTGTCGCCGCCCGTTTCGCGCAACATGCGCAAAATGGCGCGTCTCTCCAGCTCTTCCAGCGGCAACAACTCCTCTTTTTCCGGGGCCCTTTCGCTGGATGGATATTGCAGGCTCGATGGCAGGTCGCCCACGTGAACGATCGGACCGGAGCCCAGGGCCACCGCCCGTTCGATGGCGTTCTCCAGCTCGCGCACGTTTCCCGGCCAGTCGTAGGCCACCAGCCGCCGCATGGCGTCTTCCGAGATCGTCCGCGCAGGTCCCTGAGGGTCCGTGAACTTATCGAGAAAAGAGGTTACCAGGAGCGGGATATCACTCTTGCGTTCGCGCAGCGGCGGCAGCTTGATTTGCACGACGTTCAGACGGAAATAAAGGTCCTGACGGAAGCTGCCGTTGCGGATGGCGGCTTCCAAATCGCGATTGGTGGCAGCGATGATGCGCACATCGAGACGGCGGCGCTCCGTCGAGCCGACCGGTTTCACTTCTCGCTCCTGCAGGACGCGCAACAATTTGGCTTGCAGATCCACGGGCAAATCGCCGATTTCATCCAGAAACAGTGTGCCGCCCTGCGCCGCCTCCAGCAGGCCTTGCTTGGCCTGCACCGCCCCGGTAAATGCGCCTTTCACGTAACCGAACAATTCCGATTCGATCAGCGTCGGCACCAGGGCAGAACAGTCCACCGGCGCGAAAGGACGGCTCTTGCGCTGCCCTGAGAAATGGATGCTGCGGGCTACCAGCTCTTTTCCGGTTCCGCTCTCTCCCAGAATCAGCACGGGATACTCGTGCTGGCTCACCTTCTCGATCAGTTTGTAGACGCGCTGCATCCTTTCCGAAACGCCGATCAGCCCGCCAAATCCCGGCCGCGTGCGCAGCTGCTCGCGAAGCAGTTGGTTTTCTTGACGGAGATCCACGTCCCGCGCCACGCGCATCAGCCGCGACTGCAGGTCCTCCACGTGGAAGGGCTTCGTTACGTAGTCCGCCGCGCCCATGCGCGTGGCCTCCACCGCCGAATCGATCGTTCCATACTGCGTCAGAACCACCACCGCCACTTGGGGGTAAACGTCGCGCACCCGCTTCAGCAAATCCAAGCCGCTGGACTGCTGCAGCTTCAAATCGGTAAGCACAATATCAACGGAGTGCAAATCGAGCATCTCCAGCGCTTCCACTACCGAAGCCGCGGCGATGACCTTCATGCCACAGGACTCGGCGACCTCCGAGCAAAGTTTTCGCGTAACTTCTTCATCCTCCACAACCAGAATAGTCATGGAGACCGCAGAGCGCCGCACTGCTGATTCTTCGCTCATCGTCACCCGCCTGGAACCTGCTTCTGTGCTATTTCTCGTTGCATCCGCAGTGCCATTTCCGGAAGCATGGCCTACTATTCATAAATCAATATAGTAGCTATCTTAGCATTAAAGCGGCTGTTCCACTTCGGGAATCTTTAAAACTCTGCTATACATGACATCCTAGCTAACATATGTATTTCCAATGAATTACCAAATTGGAATCTCTGGGGTTCCCTTTTGAACGAAAGGTTGAGCTGGCACTGCCGCCTGGTTAGCCTGGAGAAAAGCAAAAAAGGCTCCCCGAAATTTCGCGAGGAGCCCGTCTCATCCGTTTGGCTTAGCTGTTTGTTCACGTCTCTTGACGCGGAAAATGCGGTACTTCCAGTGGCCGTTTCCGCCGACTATGGTTTAGCCAGCTTTTTCGGCGCCGCTGACTTTGGTTTTTCTTTTGTTGCGCCGCCCCTGCTGAGCAGCGTGAGAGCATCCTTCGCACTGAAGGGGAAGCGGCGAACAGACTGCTCACCGGTTGTGCTCAAGGTGACGTCCACGCGCCGATTGTTGGCCAGCCGTACCGTCAAAAGGTTTTTCAGAATCTTCTGTTTTTCCGCTGGAGCCAGCTGCTCGTCCTGTTCGATCAAGGCTTTCACTTGGGCGTCTGTCATGTTTTGCTCGAATCCGAACGCCTTAGTTTCAAGGTGGTCTGCCGGCACTCCATGTTCGACCAAGTAACTCTTGGTACGATCCACGCGGCGTTCCGAGAGCTTGAGGTTGTACTCTTTGCCCCCGCGGACGTCCGCGTGCCCTTCCAGGATCAAGTGGGCATCCGGCCGGTACGTCAGATATTGCTTGAAGTCGGCTGCCAGCGTATCGAGCGTCACTGACTGGCTGGCCAGCAACCCGCCATCAGGTTTTGCCACCGTCGGCTGAGCCGTCGGGAAGTAGATACTGTGCAACGCCAGCCTGAGTTCCAGCTGTTTGATCTGCGGCGGCTCCTTCACCTCGACCGTGGTCGAAGCTTCCGCATTGCCTCCTCGGCCGTCGCTGACCCTGCAATTGACGGTGTAACTCCCGGGCTGCAAGCCCGTGGCATCAAACTGCGCCCGGGCGCCGTTTCCGGCGATCTGTCCGCCCGTGGCCGTGTAGCTGTACGTCAGCGGATCGTTATCCGGATCGCTGGCTGTCGAAATGATTGTGGCATGCTCACCCGGCAGGATGGGGCTGTGATCCGGCGCGCAAGAAATCACCGGAGGGTGATTGGGTTTCTCTTCCACCTTGACATCGGCCGCGCACGAGGCTGTGCCTCCCTTGCCGTCGTCCACCTTCGCGGTCACCGTATACGTGCCCACTCCGAGTCCCGCCGTGCTCCAGCGCGCGTCCGGCCCGGTGCCTTCCACCGTGCCTCCCGTCGCCGTGTAGCTGTACGTCAGCGGATCGTTATCCGGGTCACTGGCATTTACGTGCACCGCCACGGTGTCGCCCGATCCTGCGTACACTGACACCGGATTCGCCGAACACGCAGCGATGGGCGGATGATTCACCGGAGGCGGCGGGGCCTTCGGGAAACCCCAGCGCAGCACCAGTCCGGTGCCCGCCCGAAAATTATTCTGCCGCCCGTTCGCGCCCATGGCCGAGCCGGAGAAGCTGGTCATCAGATAGTCGATCTGCACAAAACGCCACGCCAGATTTTTCATGAGCACGACGTCCACGCCGCCGCCGGTAGCCAGCGCGAACGCGCTCTGGCTGCTGCCGCCCAGCAATTCCTGGCCCCCGCTCGCACCACCGAATAGAAATTCGGCGAAGGGCACAAAATAATCGAACCGGCGCAAGTTCAGACGCGGGCCGAAAAGATAGGTCGTGAAGTTGCCGCCCGTGGAGACGCCAGAAATGTCTCGATGGAAATTGTAACTACCAATTTCACCGGTGAGCCCGATCCATTTGGATGCATTGTAGGTAAACGCCCCGGTAGCGCCATGGCTGTTGAAGGAATCGAACGGCTCACCCGGAATAAAATTTATATAGCTATAGCCGACCGCGGTTTCGTACCGTGGAACAAGCCGCCCCACCGGCGTATCGTCTTTGCTTGCCGCGGCCGCCGGTAAGGGCGCCGGCCGCGGCGCCGCTGGCAGAGCAAAAAGATTCCGCTCCGCTGGCGCGACACTCGCGCTTTTCGCCGGCGCTGCGCCCTTTTCCGACTTATCGGCAATTGCCTTCGCGCCGTCTTCCGTGGCGGTGCCTCTTTGCTGACCACACAAGGGCGCACTCAACAGCGCGCTCAACGCCAATGCCATGGACCAATTCCGCATGGTTCTCCTCCAAGAAAAGTAAACTTGCTCCTGGCCCAGCCCTTGACTTCACGCGTGCGGCTTAAGACCGCGCGTCACACCGCCAAGCTCCGGAAAATTTCACACAAAAGAAAGAAGCGCAATGCAGTTAGCCTAGTCCACGTGTCCCTTTTTGTGCAAGCGTTTCCTCCCTCTTCGCTCGCGCCTCCTGCGCCGCCGTCCACCGCAGCGGTTCGGACACCGCTATCCTCGCTGCCGGCGGCTTGCGTAGAGACGATTCCCGACGTGCGTTATTTCTCCCATGCTCTCCACATTAATCCTGTGTTTATCTCCCTTCTGCCAACGTCTCTTGAAAGGAACTGTGATGTCATTTGAAAATTCCTTCAGATGCAGACTGGCAACAGCGGAATTTTCCCTTTCGGCTAGAAAACCGGCGGGATTACATTACAGTGCCTATTCGCAAGATTTCGTTCCAACCTGTTCGCGCAAAGGAGAAAAGCCGATGAACATACGACGCAAAATCAGCATCCTCGTGATCGCCGGGCTCGCCGTCGCAGGCATGGCCGCGGCCCAGGAACCAGAGAAGAAAATCAAACGTTCCGATCTGCCTGCCGCAGTGCAAAAGACCGTCACCGCGGAAAGCGCCGGAGCCACCGTCAAGGGCTTCTCGCAGGAAAAGGAGAACGGACAGATTTTTTACGAAGCGGAGCTGATCGTGAACGGACACACCAAGGACGTGCTCATCGACGCCAAAGGCGCGGTCGTCGAAGTAGAGGAGGAAGTCGCCCTGGACGCTCTCTCTCCGGAAGTCAAAGCCGGACTTTTGGCCAAGGCCGGCAAGGGCAAGATCAGCGCGGTAGAAACCATCAAGAAGCACGACAAACTGGTGGCGTACGAAGCCAAAGTGAACACCAATGGGAAAAAGTCTGAGGCGCAAGTCGGCCCGGACGGCAAGCTCCTCGACCACGAAGAGTAGCTCAAGCGCGACGCCACAAAACTGAACTAACCGCATTCCGGGGCCCGGCTCCTGATTCACAACTTGGGCGCTGGTTATTTCTTTTCCTAGCGCATGCGCCACGGCGGATTTCGCCGGTTCGCGCCAGCGTGATAGAGGCAGATCACGTTCCCATCCGGGTCGTGCAGATACGCTTCACGCCACAGCCACGGCTGATCCCGCGGCTCCTCATCGAACGGAACTCCTCCCCTCTTCAATTTCTCCACCAATGCGACGAGGTCCTCGCACTCAAAATAGACCACCACTCCCGGCCCTTCCCGCACGCGATCCACCCGATGCAGCGAAAACGTCGCCTCGCCGTCAGGGCATTCGAAACGCGCGTAATCCGGAAGTCCATCCACAATTTGCTGCAACCCCAGCCGCCGGTAAAATTCGACAGCCGCTTTCACATTCGTCGACGGCACCGTCACTTGATTCAGATCCATCGGATTCCGCCTTCCTGACCACGCGCAATGCGCCGTTTTCCTTTATAAAATGTATAATCCGCCCACCGATGGTACTCGCTTCCGGCACAAAGTTGGGCCCCTACGAAATCCAGTCCGCGCTCGGCGCCGGCGGAATGGGCGAAGTCTATCGCGCGCGGGACACGCGGCTGGAGCGGAGCGTGGCGATCAAAGTGCTTCCCGCGGAAGTCTCCGCGAACGCGGAGAGGAAGCAGCGCTTCGAACGCGAAGCGCGCACGATTTCCTCATTGAGCCATCCAAACATTTGCGCGCTGTATGACGTGGGCAGCCAGGACGGGCTCGAATATCTCGTATTGGAATACGTCGACGGCGAGACGCTGGAGAAACGGCTGGAGAAAGGGCCGCTGCCGACCGATGTGCTGCTGCGCCACGGAATCGAAATCGCGGATGCGCTGGAAAAGGCCCATCGCAGCGGCGTGATTCATCGCGATCTGAAGCCCGCGAATATCATGCTGACGAAATCAGGAGCGAAGCTGCTGGATTTTGGACTGGCAAAGTGGAGCGCGGCGGGAGCTTCGGAGGAAGAAACGCTGAAGACGCTGACGGCGGCCGCGACGAAGTTGACAGAGCAGGGGACGATCGTCGGAACGTTTCGGTACATGGCTCCGGAGCAGCTTGAAGGGAAAGAGGCGGACGCGCGAACGGACCTTTTTGCGTTTGGCGAAGTGCTCTATGAAATGGCGACGGCCCGCGCGGCTTTCGCGGGAAAAACGAAAGCCAGCCTGATCGCGGCAATTCTTTCCGCCGAGCCGGCGCCGATTTCGACGCTGCAGCCAATGACGCCGCCGGCGCTGGAACGTCTGGTTCGCGGATGCCTCGAAAAAGATCCGGACGAACGCTGGCAAACCGCGCACGACGTCAAGCTGCAACTGCGCGCCATCGCGGAAGGCGGGTCGCAGAGCGGGCTACCCGCGCCCGTTTCCGCGCGGAGAAAAATCCGCGAGCGGCTCGGTTGGGCCGCGGCCGCCGTTGCGGCTCTGATCGCGGCTTTTTTTGCGCTCGGCTATTTCCAGCGTGCTCCCTCGGAGGCGCGCGTCACACGCAGCTACATCAAGCCGATGGCGAATTCGAGTTTTGTCCTTGGCGGCACGGCCTCGGGATTCGCTCTGTCGCCGGATGGACGACGTTTGGCGTATGTGGCCACAACTCCAGAGGGGAAAGAGCTTTTGTGGGTCCGCCCGCTCGATTCGTTGCAGCCCCAACCCCTTGCGGGCACGGAGGGCGCCGCTTTTCCCTTCTGGTCGCCCGATAGCCGATTCATAGGATTCTTTGCGGGAGGCAAGCTCAAGAAAATCGAAGCTTCCGGCGGGCCGCCGTTGACGCTCTGCGACGCCACTACCGGACGCGGCGGCACGTGGAATCGAGAGGGAGTCATTCTTTTTGCCCCCACTGTCAGCTCGCCTATTCACCGTGTCTCGGCAGCCGGCGGCGCGGCGACTCCGGTGACAGTTCTGGATGCATCGAAAGATGAGTCATCACATCGATGGCCTAATTTTCTCCCGGATGGACGTCGTTTCCTCTATGTGGCGGGGAGTTCTTTTGCGTCGAAGGAGATCCCCACGAATTCCATTCTCGTGGGATCACTCGATTCCAAGGAGAGCAAGCTTCTATTTCACACCCACGCCAATGCGATTTACACCTCGGAACACCTTCTTTTCCTCCGCCTGAACACTCTGATGGCGCAGCCGTTCGATGCAAAGCGCCTGGAGCTGACCGGCGAGGCATTTCCGGTGGCCGACCCCGTGCAAGAGGATGAAGGTCGCATGCATGGAGTTTTCTCCGCTTCTGAGAACGGTGTCCTTACCTATGTGGAAGGCGCAAGCGGTGGGGGCTGGCAGCTGATCTGGGTGGACCGCAGTGGGAAGAAACTTGGGGAGGTGCCGGGGGCTGATGCGTATGCTGACGCGCAAATTTCTCCGGATGGGAAGAGGCTCGCGTTCACGCTTCGATCTTCCGGAAACGATATCTGGGTCTACGACATAGCGCGTGGGGTGAAAACCCGATTAACTTTTGGCGCGGCATCGTCTCAGGCGAACTCAGCCGGAGTGTGGACGCCCGACGGACGCCAGATTGCTTACTCGTGCGCCCGCGCCGCTAAGTTCGGGCTTTGTCTGAGGCCCTCGGACGGATCTGGGAACGAAGAAGTTATTCTTGCGGGGACCGAATACCCCAGGTACCCCAATGATTGGTCCCCCGATGGCAAACTTTTAACCTACTACGAGTCGCGGCTGGGCGTTTTGGGAATATGGATGCTCCCTCTCAGTGGCGAGCGCAAACCGTATCCCTTCCTGCAATCCCCATTCAACCAATTCGGCGCGCGATTCTCACCGGACGGCAAATGGCTGGCCTACTTTTCGCTTGAATCGGGCAGGGCCGAAGTCTATGTTGTGCCGTTTCCGGGCCCGGGGGGCAAATGGCAGGTGTCCACGGGAGGCGGGACTTGGCCGCGGTGGCGCCGCGACGGCAAGGAAATTCTCTATCTCTCCCCCGACAATAAATTGATGGCCGCGGAAGTGAGGGCGAGCGGTTCTAGTTTCGAGATCGGCGCCGTCCGCGCGCTTTTTGAGACCCGGCCTTATCGGTCAGGTGGGGCGACCTTCGATGTGAGCGCGGACGGCCAGCGATTCATTATTGATTACGCTCAGGAACAGCCCAGCGCAGCCATCACGCTGGTCGTCAATTGGACCGCGGACTTAAAGAAATAACGCCGGCAGCGGGGAGCAAGTTCGAGCCGTACGAGATTGTCGTGCCGCTCGGGGCGGGCGGCACGGGAGCTCCAACTTGCGCATCCCCAGACTCGTAACATAAACTGTCGCCGTATACTCACACCGCCCTGCCAGCCCGGCGCGCCGTCTCTGCCCCACTTCGTCCAGTTGGCGCGGTCACAACCCGTTCGCATACTGCCCCGGCTGGTTGGGGGTTGATTCTTGGGGAGAGCAACTTGGCAACACCGTTGGAAACCTGGGTGGATGAATCGGCCCGGCTCACCAAGCCGGACCGCGTGGTCTTTTGCGACGGCTCCGAAGCCGAAAACGAGCGGATCATCGGCGAGATGCTGCGCGACGGTGAATCTCACCGGCTCAACGAAAAAACCTATCCCAACTGTTACCTTTTCCGCAGTAGCCCCAATGACGTGGCCCGCACTGAGCACCTGACGTTCATCTGCGCACCCGAAAAAGACGACGCAGGACCCACCAACAACTGGATGGACCCGGAGGGCGCCAAGCATAAAGTCGGCGTGCTATTCGACGGCGCCATGCGCGGCCGCACCATGTACGTTGTGCCCTACATCATGGGTCCCGCGAGTTCGCCCATCAGTAAAATCGGCGTGGAAATTACGGATAGCCCGTACGTCGTCGCCAGCATGCGCATCATGTGCCGCATGGGAAAAATCGCCATGGACCGACTCGGCTCTTCCTCCGATTTTGTTCCCGGCCTGCACTCGCTCGGCGATCTCGATCCCTTGCGCCGCTACATCCTGCACTTTCCGCAGGAAAAACTGATCTGGAGCATCGGCTCGGGTTACGGCGGCAACGCGCTTCTCGGAAAAAAATGTTTTGCGCTGCGCATCGCCAGCGTGATGGCACGCGAACAGGGCTGGATGGCCGAGCACATGCTCATCCTCGGGCTGGAATCCCCCGGCGGCAAAGTCACCTACATCGGGGCAGCTTTCCCCAGCGCCTGTGGCAAAACAAATCTCGCCATGATGGTTTCCGCCCTCGAAAATCAGGGCTACCGCGTCTGGACCGTGGGAGACGACATTTCCTGGATGAAGATCGGCGAAGACGGTTATCTCCACGCCATCAATCCGGAAGCGGGCTTCTTCGGCGTGGCGCCCGGAACCGGTTCGAAAACGAACCCGAACGTGATGGCCGCGATTAGGCGCAACACGCTCTTCACCAACGTGGCGCTTACGCCCAATCGCGAACCGTGGTGGGAAGGCATCGAGTCCGCGCCGCCCGCGGGCACGATCAATTGGAAAGGCGAAGTCTGGGACACATCCAAAGGACCCGCGGCACATCCCAATTCGCGCTACACCGTGCCTGCGCCGCAAGCGCCGGGCATTTCACCCAAGTGGGAAGCGCCAGAGGGCGTCCCCATCTCCGCATTTATCTTTGGCGGCCGCCGCGCGCGCGTGGCTCCGCTGGTCTACCAATCTTTCGACTGGCAGCACGGCGTTTTCGTGGGCGCCACCATGGCCTCGGAAACCACCGCCGCCACGACCGGGGACGTCGGCGTCACGCGCCGCGATCCCATGGCCATGCTGCCCTTCTGCGGCTACAACATGGCCGACTATTTCCGCCACTGGCTGGAGATGGGCAAGCGCATCCCGCATCCGCCGAAAATTTTCCACGTGAACTGGTTCCGGCGCGGCGCCGACGGAAAATTCCTGTGGCCCGGCTACGGCGAAAATGTCCGCGCGTTGAAGTGGATCCTCGAGCGCGTGGAGGGCCGCGGTCAAGCGCAGGAAACGCCCATCGGCTTTGTGCCCGCACGCAATGGCCTCACGCTGGATGGTTTGAATATCTCGCCCGAGTCGATCGACGAATTGTTCCGCGTGAACGCCGACGATTGGCAGCCGGAACTCACCGATACAAAACAATTTTTTGAAAAATTCGGCGGTCGCCTGCCACGCGAATTGCTGGAAGAACACCGCCGCCTCGCGCAGCGATTCCAGCGCACCGTCTCCGCTTAACCGGAATTTCTTTCACTGACAGAACGCGACGCTGTAGGTCCCTCTCGATTTACTTTTCCGATCACGCGAGAGTCAGAGGATCGATACAATTTCGGCTTCGAGGGAAACGTGCGTCGCGGGAATGCCGTTGATCGAGAATCGGGAACCTTCCGCTTGCGTAAAGTGGAAAAACCGGCTGATGTGATAGTCCTCGTCGTAGGCGGAGAAGAGCCGCTCCGTCTCGGCTACGTTAAGTTGGAACGCGGCGAGTGAAACCGGCTTGCCAAATTCGCCTGCGAGCGAGCGATAGCGGTCTACTAATTCGCGGAGGGACATCATGGTATTGGGCGGCCGCGAGGCGTCCGACGGCGCGCGGCGAGCGGCTTCAGCGCTCATGGCGAGCTCCTGAAGGCGAGTGTGAAGCAAAGAAGTAATGAAGTAAAGAACTACGCAGACATCGAGGGAAAAAACACTTAAGACAGAGAGGTCCTTTCCGACCGAGTCGGAATCGTGGATCGACTCGCCCGCCGCCGCGGGCTCGCTCAGGACGAGCATCCTCATCGGATGCTCGATTTGGTAAGATGTTAGGAGAGATTCTTAATCGCTAGAGTCGAGGAAGGCAGGAGGAACGACAATGAGCATCGCGGTTGGACAGACGGCGCCGGATTTTATGCTGCTGAATCAGGAGAAGAAAGAAGTGAGGCTTTCGGATTTCGCGGGAAAAAAGAATGTCGTGCTGGTGTGGTATCCGCTCGACTGGAGCCCGACGTGCACGAACGAACACGCCTGCTTCGTGAATGACATGAAAGCGTTCGACACGCTGGATGCGGAAGTGCTCGGGATCAGCGTGGACAGCGTGTGGTCACACAAGGCGTATGCGGAAAAAATGGGCATCAAGTACTCGCTGCTCGCGGATTTTCATCCGCGCGGCGCGGCGAGCGAGAAATACGGCGTATACCTCGCCGACAAGGGCATCACCGGGCGCTCCATCGCCATCGTGAACAAGGCGGGAAAAGTGGCTTGGTTCAAGAATTACGATATCCCGGTTGTGCCGGATGTGAAAGAAGTGGCGGCAGCGTTGCAGCAAGTGAAGGCCGCGTCCGCGTAAGAACGATTCTTTAAGAAAACAAAGAGGGCCGGCAATTGCCGGCCCTCTTTGTTTCTACGACGTGATCATCGCGGCAAAGAGCATCGGCTGTAGCAACCAAAGCACGAGGACAAGAATCCCAGCGGCAATCAAAGGGATGCGAAGAAAGTTTGACTGAACGGCGGAATAGCAAGCGGCCAGACTCGGAGTCACGACAAAGAACGCACGCCCTGCAAGCAAACCCCAATCCCACCAGGCCTCGGGCATGCGCGTCGAGAACCACTGAAGAACGGCGTCCATCGGGAATCCGGGGAACCGCAACGCGTAACTCATCGTCACGAAAACGAGCAAAACGAGGGCAAAGGGATCGCGATTCCTGCTTCTTTCCTCCTCGCTGGGCGGTTCTTCCTCAGCACTGCGCGAAGAATACTCTTTGCTTGCGATCGGAGGCGCATCTTCTGGAAGAACCCGTGCCCATGCCATCGCCAGCGGCACCGCCGCGCCCACGACCAGCGCACAGAGAAAAACAAATGCCAGACGATGATCAAGAATGATTGCGGCAAACATTTTCAGCCTGAATGGTGCTTGCGAATTGCGAAGTATACAACCGGGACCTCAATACCAGGAAAAGGCCGGAGGAACGGCGAGCGCGCTCCATACGCAGCCAGAAGATCAAGGCGTGTTGGCGGGGGCGGCTTCTGCGAAGGAGCGAACGAGGAGCACCAGTTGCCAGCGCTGCTCCTCGGTCAGGCGTTTTTTGAAGCCGGGCATGGGTTTTCGGCCCTGGCTGATCTGGTAGAAAAGTTCGCCATCGGTGCGCGTGCTCATGTGCTTTGCATCGGTGAGATTACCTGGAGCAGGTTGGTACATCTTGCCTTCCGGGCCGTCACCTTTGCCGGTATCGCCGTGGCACTGCGCGCATTTGTCGAGGTAGATCAAGCGTGCCGACGCCATCGCCGCCGCGGAAGGCGCGACGGGGTTCTGCAGCCTTTTGGCTTCTTCGGGAATGACCCATTCCCTGCTCTGCAACGCCGCAAGAATTAGCGAGAGGACGATGAGGGCCATGACAAACGCAAAGAGCATTTTGCGCAAGGCCAGATTGCGTTGTGGAGGAGTTTTCATGCAGACGTGAAAATTCTCGCACAGTCGCTAGGCGAGCGAAAGTCACGCGGCGCAAGAAGGATTGTCTCGATGCGCGTTGCAAAATCCTGGTGTCGCCTGGCCCGCAGCTTAACGGGAACGGAAAATCAACCAGAGAAGCTCGGCGTTGAAGAACAGCACGGCGGCGGCGACGATCCACGCGATAATCGATGTAGCGCGCGAATTGGTGAACTCGCCCATTTTGGCCCGGTCGCCGGTGAACTGGATCAGCGGAATGATGGCAAACGGCAACTGAAAACTCAAAACCACTTGGCTGAGGATGATGAGCGCGGTGACTTTGCCCTCGCCGGCGAAGCCGATCACAAAAGCCGCAGGGATGATGGCGATCGAGCGGGTGATCAGGCGGCGCAGCCAGGGCTTCAGCCGGATCTCCAGGAAACCTTCCATGACAATCTGTCCGGCGAGCGTGCCGGTGAGCGTGGAATTCTGGCCAGAGGCGAGGAGCGCACAAGCGAAGACGGTGCTGGCGAGGCTTACGCCGAGAACAGGGCTCAGAAGCTTGTAGGCTTCCGCAATTTCGGCCACGTTCGAGAGGCCCCGGGTATGAAACGCAGCGGCGCCAAGGACCAGGATGGCCGCGTTAACGAACAGGGCAAAGCCCAGCGCCAGCGTGGAATCGAGCACGGCGTAGCGAATAGCTTCGCGGCGGTCGCGCGAAGAGTCGCCGAAAGCGCGCGTCTGCACGATGCTGGAGTGCAGATAAAGATTGTGCGGCATGACCGTGGCGCCGAGGATGCCGATCGCGATGTAGAGCATTTCGCGGTTGCGTAGAATTTCCGCGCGCGGCAGGAAGCCGAGAGCGGCTTCACGCCAGAGCGGCTGTGCGAAAAATATTTCGTAGGCGAAACACGCGGCAATCGAGGCAATGAGCGTGATGACAAAGGCTTCGATGATGCGGAAGCCGCGCCCCTGCAGCGCGAGCACGATCAGAACATCGAACGCGGTGATCAACACGCCGGCGAGTAGCGGCAAGCCGAAAAGAAGTTTCAGCGCGACCGCCGAACCGAGAACTTCGGCGAGGTCGCAGGCAGCGATGGCGGTTTCACAGATAACCCAAAGCGCGATGGCCGTGCGGCGGGAATAGTGGTCGCGGCAGGCCTGGGCGAGGTCGCGGCCGGTGGCGATGCCGAGTTTCGCGGAGAGCGCCTGGAGAAACATGGCAATCAGGTTGCTAATGAGGACGACGCTCAGGAGCGTATAGCCAAATTTCGAGCCGCCGCCGATATCGGTGGCCCAGTTACCTGGATCCATGTAGCCGACAGCGACGAGATAACCGGGTCCGGCGAACGCGAGCATTTTGCGGAACCACGAAGCGCCGTGGGCGAAGTGAATCGTGCGATGCACCTCGGGGAGCGAGGGCATGGCCACGTCGTGGCGCCAGGCTGCGGGAGAGAAAATGCTGGAGGGGGATTCCCCGCTGACAGGTGGCTCCGTTTCGAGTTGTGGCGGGACCGTGGGCGCCATGGCCGATGTTAACTATGTTAAATGTCCTTATTAAACTACACTTAATGCCCCGCCATGTCAATGGAACTTGCATCGCTCGGTGCTCTAGAGAGCAGCACCACGAAGCAGCGGGCGGAGAAAGCGCGGCTGTGGTAACTTCGACAAGGCATTTGGGGAGAAACAAACGATGGACGAGCAGCGACCCGTGCAGGGTCAGGTACAAATCAAGGCGGACGAAAAAGAGCTGCAGGGGCAATATAGCAATCTGGTGATGATTCATCACAACCTGGAAGAGTTCACGCTGAACTTTATCTATATTTTCCCGAATGGCGCGCAGGGGAAGCTGTTGAGCAGCGTGATCGTGAATCCCGGCCACGCGAAACGCATCTGGCGCGCTCTCGGCGAAAACATCGCCCGCTACGAGGCGCAGTTTGGAACCATCAAGGAGGCGCCGGCCGGCAGCGAGCCCACGCCAAATGTGGGGTTTGTGCAGTAGAGCGCGCAGTTGTAACGCGGCAAAATGGCAGGTAACCAGCGGTTGTGCACGTCCTGCGGGGCCGTGCTAAAATCTTTGCGTTGTTCTTCGAACGGGCCTGTAGCTCAGGTGGCTAGAGCGCGCCCCTGATAAGGGCGAGGTCGGTGGTTCAAGTCCACCCAGGCCCACCAGACAATTCTTCAG
>Ga0209118_1000053_pt1 | contig 84987 bp, 82 predicted proteins | sample BlaSpr_A8_Ref_M1_FD_187988 | JGI IMG/M metagenome (GOLD analysis project Ga0209118, IMG submission 187988) | Forest soil microbial communities from Thunder Bay, Ontario, Canada - Black Spruce, Ontario site 2_A8_Ref_M1 (SPAdes) (version 2) | ecosystem: Environmental > Terrestrial > Soil > Boreal... | reverse complement strand
ACGGGTCGTCGAAATGACTACGCTTGGTCGTCTCGGTGAAGCGAGCGACGTGGGTGCCGCCATCGCGGCTGTGCTTTCGGATGATTTCCGGTGGGTGACCGGACAGAGTATCGAGGCCTCGGGTGGCGCCCGGCTGTCTATAGCGAGCTGATGCGAAGGAGGCGGGGGCATGAGGTCTGCTAAAGTGGCATCCGCCACCGCCCTCCATTTGAAGCCGTAAGAGCTACATCAAACAGGCCTTGCCGGGTGGCGGCATTGTCCGGCCAAATGCGGCGGGCGGGCGTCATTGAGCGCAGTAGGCGGCTTAATCAATGGTTGGTCCATCGTGAGACACGTCTTCCTGACCGGAGCTGCCGTCGCGTCCGACGCCGGCACAAACCGGGCGTTCGCGACGCCCGCACATGAACGCTAGATGTAGGGGGTGGTGGAGCTAAATGGATACCCCTTATATGCGTGCAGTCGAACCCTCTTGCCGTCAAGAACAAAACACTTGCAAACCGGGAGGAGTCCATATATGCGCGTGGATCAGCCGTTTTGCCGCCGCTGAGGAGACGGTAATGGCAAACTGGACAAGCAAGAGGTCTCCGACCGCAGGTTTTCCAGCTAGGGACAAGACTTCAAAATAGCTTTAGCACGGCTAGATCGGCTTACCTTTATCCAGTCTGACCCCCCGGCATTGGATTTGATTTCTGTGATTGCCGTATCGTCACGACAGTGCCAGGGGGGTCCAGCTGGGTAAGACTCGCGATTTCTTACTCCGGGCCACTATGTTGAGAGCCCGCATCCGGCCGCCTGGCCAGGGACACGTGCGCGGAGCAAGACTTGGCTGTGCTTTAGCAACTATCACCAGCGTTAAGTTCCGCAGGTCCCCGTCCGAAATTTTACGGCCTCGCCTCGTAAACGAGATTGAAGGGCGTCTCGGTCGCCCTGCGGAAATGCTTGAATCCGCCCTTGGTCACAACATCGCGCATGCGCGCTTCGCCGGATTGAGCGCCTAAACACAGGGCAACTTCCTGAGCGCGCGAAGCCGGAGTACAAATGAAGGTCGAGGCCGAATAGAACACGCGTCCCACCGGATTGAGATTTTCCTCGAGATTATCGTGGGCGAACGGCTCAACGATCATCCACGCTCCGCCTGGCTTCAGGCTCTGCAGCACATGCGCCGACGCGCCCACCGGATCCCCCATGTCGTGCAGGCAGTCAAACATCGCGACCAAGTCGTAGTTCTTGCCCGGATAGTCCTTGGCCTTGGCGACTTCGAAGCTCACGCGATCGGTAAGTCCGGCCTGTTTTGCCGCCTCCCGCGCATGGCGGATTGATGGTTCGTGGTAATCGAAGCCGACGAAGCGAGACGCCGGGTAAGCTTGCGCCATGATGAGGGTCGACGCGCCATGGCCACAGCCGACGTCGGCTACACTTGCCCCGGCTCTGAGTTGCTTCTCGACGCCTTCGAGCGCCGGGATCCAGCTTTCAACGAGGTTCGCTGCATACCCGGGACGGAAGAAGCGCTCGGTGCCATGGAATAGCGCCGCGTCGTGTTCATGCCATCCCAGGCCCTTGCCGGTCCTGAACGCTTCCAACATCTTGGGTATCGCCTTGAACTGCGCGACGGCAATCTGGAATGCGCCGGGGATGAAGGCCGGGCTGCCTTCTACTGCCAGGGCAAAGGCCTGTTCCTCACTTAGACTGAACTGCTTGTTGGTCGGATCGTACTGCACATACTTGCTGGCTGCCTGGGATGCCAGCCATTCGCGCACGTAGCGCGCATCGGTGCCGGTCTTCTCGGCGAGCGCCTCGGCCGTCAGCGGCTTGTCCGCCAAAGCCTTATACAGGCCGAGTTCGTCGCCGACGACGATGGTGGCGGCGTGCATGACGGCGCCCAAGTCCTGCACGAAACCGCCCATGAAGGCATTTAGCTTTTCGTTGTCTATCGCCATGGAGTTCCTCTTATCGGTTGGTTGGCCCAGTGCTTTCAAGCGTAATGCGCTGCGGCCGACGGATAACCGACAAATACCGAAGATAGGGTGGCGCGAGGTGTCGGGCCGGGAGGAACTATGAAAACGTCGAAGCGACTAATTTCCCGTCAGCCCTTGGTGGACGGCTTCCGTCTCGGAAGACGGTTTAATGCTCAGCACAACGGATAGCATCTGCCGACAACGCCGATAGGTTTCGAGTGCCTCGGCCTTCCGGCCTTGTCTGCCCTGAACAATCATGAGTTGCCGATAGACGCTCTCGGCAAGGGGATCGACTTCGAGCGCGCGCTGATAGAGGAGGGCGGCCTTGTTGGACTTGCCTTCATCTTCCCAACATTGGCCTACGGCCGCTACGTGGCGCAGGAACTTGCTCGCGAGCCTCTGCCGATAACCGAGCAGCCAGGGTTGCTCTTCGTCTCCCGGGAGCAAAGGCCCGGGATAGAGTTTCAGCGGTTTATCTGAGAGCGCCTCAAACTCTGCAGATGCGAGGGTGTGGGCGCCGTGCTTGCTGAGCAGCAGTTCAGCCCGGCTTTGGGCTCGCTCGAAGGCCCAGGTGTCTACCCAGCAAGTCTTGGCGTCCAACGCCAGCTTGCCATCCTTCAACGTGACTGCCTCATCATTTCCCAGAAGCTTTCTCAATCGACGCAGGGTCACCTCGAAAGAATCCGTGGCGCCGTCTTCTGCGTCCGGCCATAACGCCCGGCTAAGCACCAGCGCATTGACTTCCCGGCCACCCTGCGCGACCAGGCACTTCAACATCTCCAGTGGCTTCTTTTGCGCCTTGCGTTGGAACTCGAGTGGCGAGCCGTTGATCACCAGCGCAAAGCGCCCCAGCGCGTAGATCCTAATCGGCCATGGCCAATTTTCGATCTCCGGCGATTCGGCTGAGACCCCCATTTTCCTGATCAGGCTGCGCACGTAGTCGGTTTCGATGTCGAACCGCAGTGCCTCGGCCAACATGCGGGGAAATCCTACAATCATCCAGCGGAAAAAATAGGCCGAGTTTCCATCACGACTGAGCGCTAGTGCTTGGCACAACAAGCGATGGGCTTCCGGCGCTTCATTTCGGCACGAGGCCGAGTACGCCTCCACCATCAATATGAACGGCTGGTAGTGATGATATGCCGTCCCCGCACTGCGGGTCCACGCATCATGGACCAACGCCAATGCCTTGCCATGCTCTCCCCCTTCAATGAACGCTGTAGCTACAACGGTCGGGAACAGAATATTCAAGAACGCGCCGCCGGTCCTTGTCGCCGCGTCGACGCAAAGCTGAGCGTGATGCAACGCAAGCGACGCATCGCCTTGCGCCTGATATTGCATGGTTCGAGCCAAATGATATTGCGCCGCATTCGCCGGCCGGCCCGGATCTACCATCGAACTCAGCTGTTCCAACATTACCTCTGCGTCGGCGGGTGCCCCGCGCATCAGGTGCAGAAGTGCGCGAAAAAAGAGATCGAAAAATCCGAACCAAACCAGACCATATTGCTGCGCAAGCACGCGTACTTGGTCCAGCGCATCGAACCCTTCCTGATACTTTCCTGCCAATGCCGAGTGGTAGCTGAAAAACAGCAGCCAGCCGGCGCGGCGAAACGGGGAAAGCTCCGGTTGGTTCATCAGAGGTGCGGTTTTCGCAATGATCGCCGTTGCAGCGTCGAGATCGCCGGTGAAGTCGTAATACTGTAAGAGCTGGGTCGCCGCGTCTGCCCGCGAAGCAGGACTGATATCTTGCTCCAACATGGTTCTGACGCGTCGCGCACACGCGGGCATCATGGCGTGGTCGGGCTGCCGCAACATGGTCGCGAGCATCAATGCCGCGTGGGCGCGCATTTCGGTGGCGAGGGATGGGAAAGTAATGTCTTTCTTCAGAAGGCCTTCCAGGACGCTGATCCATGGATCAAGTTCGCTAAAGGTAGAAAACTCAATGTTGTATGACTCCACCACGCCGATGGCTGCAAGCAGTTGGCCGAGCTCGTCATTGCCTGCCACGAGTTGATCGAATGCCCGCGTCAGAAGGACTCGGGCGTTGGGCGGACTAATCAAGATCAAGGAACTGCCCTGCCATAGCGTCAGCCAAGGTGTGGCCGCTACTTGCTCCTTGGGCAGTAAGGCGATCCACGTTTTAAGCGTGATCCATCGGCCTTGGGCAATCAGGCGGCGAGCGTGTTGCAATATCAACTTGATTGCTGCTTCCCAATCCACATTGTCGATATGGAGCAGCAAGGCGTCGTCTGTATGTCCATTCTGTTCGAGCAGATTCGCGGATTGCTTCTTCAGCGCCCGTTGCTGTTCCGCGCCGTAGATATCGTTGACTCGGTTGACCAGAAACCCGCGGAACAGAGCGTGGTACTGATAACTGGTTTCCTCGCCGATGCGGCGATCAGTAAACAGGTGCCGGCGATAGAGTCGATCGAGCAATTTTCCGGCGTCCGGGTTGCCACTCAGCTGCTCGGCTGCTCGAATCGTTATACTGGGAAGAAATGCTGTCCGCATCAGCAATTCACGTGTGTCCGCGGATGCCTGATCGAACACTTGCCCGGCGAAGTAGTTGAACACCGCGTCCATGGTTTCGGCGCGGAACATCTGGTTCATCGCGCCGGGTTGTTTTAGGCTCTCCAACAGCAGTACCAATCCCGCGGCCCATCCGTCCGATTGAGCCTGAAGCGCCTCGGCGCTCTCATGGTCCAGGTCTTGTTTGATCGCGGCGATGGCCTTGGTTTCGTCCAACGTAAGACGAAGTTCATCCCATCCGATTGTGCCGACCAGGTTGTTGGCGATCGCTCGAGCGCATTGCGGCGGCGGGTCGGCACGGCTCAGGACAAGCAGATTGAGCCCATCGCGAATTTCTGAGAACCCCTCACGCATGACTTCATGGAAGATCGAGCCGGCGACGACGTCTTGATAGTTATCCAAAACCAGCGCCGCCGTCGGGGGCAGGCGGCTGTACAGGTCGCGGAAGAATCGGCGGGTGAAGTTCGGTAAATCGGCAAGATATTCGGGCGTCAGCAAAGGCAGGGGCTTGCGCCTGCTGACAGCCACTCTTTGCGCGGCTTGCCCGAGGTAGTAGAAAAGCGAAGCGGGATCGGCATCACCACTGTCAATTTGGTACCAGATGCCAGCTAGCCTGCGGGCTTGCAGGTAAGTGGCAACACAAGTGGTTTTTCCCGCACCGGGAGGACCAGAAATCCACACGACGGGATAGTGGCGACGTTCATCTAGCAGCGTGAACAGGCGCTCACGCGCAATGACGCCAAAGAGCTTAGGGCGAGTGAACTTCGCCAGGGCAATCGGTTGTCTTGCCATCTATGCTTTGGCCGGCTGAAGAGTTACGCGAGGACACACCTTGCTATCGATCATGCACCTGATTATAGCTGCCCGCCCGCCTGGCGGCAGCAGCCGTGCGTTAAGATGAAACGCTTGTCTTAATAGGCCACAAGCGCTGGGTTGCATTCGCCCGGCCTATCCATCCATCCGACGTTCAAGCCGTTAGCCGGGATGCGTTCCGCAGCAGCGAGAAAGCTGCATTGCGTGTCAGTGTTGCCAACGCTCCGTTGGAAGTCCTAAGGGTGAATAGAACGGTTGACCGTCATGAACCGACATCTCCGAATGCAAGTTAGCGACCCATCCCTCCGTCCGGCGGCGGCGCACGGGAATAGTCGCTTGCCGCGTCAGAAAAAACCTGCGCTCGCACATTGATTGCAAAAATGCGGTCGACAGTTCGGGCGCAGGTATCGAGAACGTGCCGCGATCGGAAGTGGCCGCGACGTTGACCAAGACATGCGCAATGTTTCCTGCCATCAGTTTGGCACCAAAGGCTCGCGGATGTTATTTCTCCCAGGGCGACGCCCCTTCGTGGATTGCTCGAAATAGAGCGGCTTCGCGTTTGTAGAATCCCCCGGTGTGAAACGTTTCGGGCAGTTTGATAAGCTCGTAATCAATGTGATGGCAGAACTCATGCAACAACGTCCGCACAAAGGTCTTATAGGCCACCATCTGCTTACGCGCGACCGTACGCATCCACGTACTAATCACCGCCGGTGATTGCTCAGCAGGTTCGTAGAGTCCGTGTAGTTCGCCCCAATTGCCGCTGGGACGCACATTGCGGATGCGAACCCTTACCGGGGGAACGTTAAACCGGCGAGTGAGTTCGTCGAGCAACTGTTGACTTGCCCTCTCCAGCGCAACACGTTGTTCTGCCGAGAGATGTTCCTGAATCCGTGTGAGCACGTCCTGGAGCGAAGGTCCAGGCGGAAGTGCGAGACTCTCAATCGCATCGCTGCGTAGATAGACCTTTTTTCTCGCTGCAGATAAGAGGTTGAAGTAGCCGAACGGCATGCGGCAAAACGGAATCGGTAGACTGACTGCCGTATTGTCTCACGCCGAGCTTGCGAAGCGGAAATCAAGACGGGATCGGCTCGTAACGATGCTCGCTCGCCGCACAGGATCCCAGGTCCGACGATCTGCGCTGCGCGGCGGATGATCACGTTGTTGCCACCGGCCCGGCTGCATCGCCCGAACAAGGCCCCCGCGCACCGTCGGTAGAGGGGCCAACAGCCTCGACTGCGCCATTGTGGTGAGCCAGCCCGTCTTGAAGCAGCAGACTGTCCCGCCAGTCGGGCGCGATCCCGTTGCTTGAACTGATGATGCGCATCGAAGCACTTGAACTCGTTCGGTTAGCCCGTGTCGAGGACCCTGGTGTTGTAGAGCAACATGCCGGCATGGCCCGAATAGTTCTTGATCTTGATCCACTGAGTCGCATCCGCACCGCGAGCCTGATCTAATCCGTGTTGAAGCTTGGCTCTGCACCCGCCACTGTAAGCAGGCACCGACGCACCTGAACCATTGAGCGCCACATTGCCCGAAACCCGCCCCGGAGCCGCCGACTCGGGAATCTGTATCGGCACCCCACGCCGATGATGCCTGCCCCGCGAATGCGCGGGCGGCGAATAGCGCAAGAAATAGGAAAATAGCGCCCTGCCTGAAGGAGCGGGTGAAACCCTTCCAGCGGTTCTGCAATGACAATGCGCTCATCAGGTCGCCCTTAGAGTACTAAATATGCAAAGGTCGCGGGCGGTCCGACCTGGTCCGCGACGTCTTCGTAGCTCTCTGACGGGACCGATTTCTTGCGGGTGGGAAATTTCCCGATTTTCTCTAGAGGCGGAAAAGTGCGACTTGCGTCACACCCCATCGGCGCATGACGAGTGCGCTCTTCGATTCTCTTCACCGAACAAGGGGCACTTTTCCGCGCAACGTTCGCGCGCCAAAAAAAGCCTCTGAAAAGGCAACGACGTTTCCTGCAAAAACGGGTACTTTTGCCTGCAAAAAACGTAGCTGTTTGGCGCCTTGCATTTCTCCACCCGGGGAGGAACTGCCTTGTGTTAACAGAAATCGCCAGGCGAAACTCCTCCGATAGCGACAGGCGTTACCGGCTCGGGCAAGTGCTTGACTCGGAACGGTCTGCCGATCAGTTCGATCCGCCGTGTTGATCCGTTAACTGCCTACCGGAGCCGGGCGCGCTACTCTGGGCTTAATAATGGCGTGGTCTAGCCGATAGATGGGCAGAGGCTTCAACCAAAGAGCTTGAACCACGTGTGGGGATTGCGATGAAGAAATTGACACAAAAGGAACGCCTGGATTTCGCCGTCGAGATGGAAGCTGCCTTGTCCAAGGACACGGCACTCCAAGGCGGCGGTGGCTCGGAACTAGCTACCATCAGGGCGCAAATTGCGCTGCTCAAGGATTTCAGGGTTCCCATGTTCGTTCCGACCGGGGATGAGGGAGCAACGGCAACGGTATCGCCCGCGCCCGATCCGGCAGTCGCCAGCGATCCTGTCCTGCGAGGAAGAATTGCCTCGCTGGTGGACTTTCTTCAGGAAGCGACGGGGTTCCGACTGACTATGGAACAGCGCGAGACCGCACTGGCAATTGCCGATTCCTTGGAGCGCAATTCGGAAAGCAAAAATTTTCCGGTTCTCGTATCTGCCTGGAAAGAATGCCCAGGGCTCTATGGATTCGCCAAATCGGTGATAGGAGAATTCGTAACCGACGAGGCCGACCATGCGCCGCGGCCTCTTTTGCATTAAATGGCGAATTAGTAGTACCGCTGCCACGGCCCGGGTTCGTAGGCTGCTTCAAGATTTGCAACGGCCGGCATTACTTGGATGTAAGCGCCCAAAACAATTGCGCACGAGCACAAGTGCTGTGGACAGCATTCGGCGGCACGACGACGCGAAGGTTTTCAAGTTCCGAAAAGCCCTGACCCGGACGGGCTGAGGCGACTAAACCCGTCCCGCTCGCTAGAGGCGCTTTGATTGGGCTCGGCCGAACTGCTAGCCCGCGAACTGTGCGGCGGGTAGACCGTTGCTGCCTTGCGGATCGACCTCGAACAAGCCGCCAGCCAGTGGCTCGCAGGCGAGCTTCTCGGAACGTAGCCCGATGCTAGCCGAGGTGACGAACATCCGCTCCAAGCTTGCTCCGCCGAAGACACAACTCGTTACTTGCGAAACCGGTAAAGCAATGCTGCGGTCGAGGCGGCCATCACGATGAAATCGGCTCACTCGCGAACCGCCCCAGTGAGCCACCCAGAGGCCGCCCTGAGCGTCGACCGTCATGCCATCGGGATAGCCCTGGGTATTGTCAAACCTGATAAATAGACGCTTGTCATGCAAAGTTCCATCGGCAGCCAAGGCAAAGACGTAGATGCTGCGCTTGCCGCTGTCAGTGTGGTAAAGCGTTTTTCCATCGGCGCCCAGCGCGGGGCCGTTGGTAATGTGGTATCCCGTATCCGCAGTATGCCAGTGCAGGTCGGGATCGAGCCGATACAGGCTTCCGGATTCCTGTACCTCTGCATCGTCCATTGTGCCGGCCCAGATTCGACCCTGCGCATCCGCCTTTGCGTCGTTCATGCGATTACCCGGTAGATTGGGCTCCGGTGCACCGATGGGCTCGATCGACAATGGCTCGAGCGTAAGTTTGGCGAATCCGGAACGGAAGCCGGCGATGAAACCACTCGTACGCCGCTCGATCAGCCAGCAGACATACTCGGGCATTGGCCAACTGCTCAGGGTTGCGTCGTTGAGTCGGTAGCGATGAACAGCAGGCCGTTTGATATCTACCCAGTAGATGGCATTGTCCCGCGCCGACCAAATCGGTCCCTCACCGAGAACCGCTTTCACGTCGCATACACAGCGTACTTGCTGCATGGCATTCATTGTCCGCAGTTTGAATTGTTCGACTCTCAGCTGAATTGCAACACCATGTGCGAGGCACCGCATCTATGTTGCGCAAAATTTCTCCAGGCAGCAAATACCGTGAAAAGCGTCGTTACCGGGTCAGCACAGAATAGGGCGGGAAAAATCACATTCCTCGCCGGATCGAAAATCGCAACGGGCATCCATCATACCAAGTAAGGGGAAGCCACTAATCCCATAGTAACTGCATAGAGCCGCGTTCCATCCCCTGGCGCCGGTTCCGAGCTTTGCGCTGACCTGAAACTCGCTTTGGTTAGACGCTTCGGCCTGATCCCGTGCAAGGATTAGTCGTGGAGGCGAACTTTCTGTTTCCCAGTGGGTCCATCAAATTCCTGGCGTCCCATTGCGTGACTCCTGTGAAGATTCGAGCAAGCGGTCTTCTGCTGCAACAGTTAAACCCAAGCTGCCGCAGGGTCAAGCATCGCCTGAGGTTCTCTTGCGCGCCGTACGATTCAATCCCGTAAGCTTGCTACCACCGTTCCGCAGGAAACCAACATGCCAAAGGGTCTTTTGCTTTTGCTCGCCGCCATCGGCCCGATCCTGCTTGCGCGTGGCGTCCATGCTGAAACCGATGAACGTGATCCGCGTACATTCGTGCAGCTGGTGGAGGATTTCAGCGGCAATTGCAGCGGCCGTAACGCCAAGCAAGTCCTGGTCAAAAGCACACATCCCACTCGACCGATCCGGGTTTGGATGGACCGCTATGTCATGAACATCGGCACGGGCGACCGTTCTCGCTCGGATCTCCGGCCAGGTGGCGAACCCGAGCCGCTCGGCTGCTCACGATCACTTGAGGGCGCCACGCAGGAATGGCGCATCGTGCGCGCAGCATTCATGGATAGCCTGCCACCTGCCAAGTAGCACGGGGTGCGGCGTCATGGAGAGCCGACCCCCGCGTACGCCTACGCTACCTTGACGCCCCGCATGCGGCTCGTCGCCGCGAAGAATTGATGTTGCATATCTTCAGCGGACCGCGCATAGATCCGATTGACTGCACTTAGTACCGCAAGAATCGAAGCGGTGACGATGTTCGGATGGATGCCAACGCCGAATACCGCTCCCGCTACCTCGTCCGCAGCCACCTCCGCAAAGGCCACGGCGGTGGCATCCGACCCCTCGCCCATCGAACGTTCCTCGTAGCTCTGCAACTTCGCGCTGACTCGCAAGGCGTCCAGCAGTGCGTCTATCGGTCCGTTGCCTTCGCCGCGCAAGATCACTTCATCACCAAGCAACTTCACGGTCAGAGCGACGCCCTGTTTGTCGCCATCTTCGAATAGATGATGAACCACGTATTCGACGGGAGTTTTTACGCGCAGGTATTGCTCGGAAAAAATGTCCCAAATATCTTTTCCCGTTACCTCGCCGCCCGTACTGTCGGTGACTTTCTGCACCGCAGCGCTGAACTCCACTTGCAACCGGCGCGGCATGACGAGGCCGTACTCCTTCTCCAGGAGATAGGTCACACCCCCCTTACCCGATTGACTGTTGACACGAATAATCGAATCGTAAGTCCGTCCAAGGTCTGCGGGATCGACGGGCAGATAGGGTACATCCCACATATCTCCCGGCTCGCGAACGGCGAAGCCTTTCTTGATCGCGTCCTGATGGCTGCCTGAGAATGCGGTAAACACGAGGTCGCCGACATACGGATGGCGCGGGGGAATAGGCAACTGATTGCAGTATTCGGCCGTGCGCGCGATTTCGTTGATATCGGAAAAATCCAAACCCGGATGTATGCCTTGGGTGTACAGGTTCAAAGCGAGCGTCACAATGTCGACATTGCCGGTGCGCTCGCCGTTGCCGAACAAACAACCCTCCACCCGATCTGCCCCAGCCATAACGGCCAATTCAGCGGCTGCCACCGCCGTGCCACGATCGTTGTGCGGGTGCACCGAGAGGATGATCGCTTCGCGCCGCTTGAGGTTGCGGTGCATCCACTCGATCTGATCGGCGTAGATGTTTGGAGTCGCAAGTTCCACCGTCGCTGGCAAGTTGATTGTGACCTTGTGCTGCGGCGTCGGATTCCACACCTCGACGACCGCGTCGCATACATCCTTTGCGAATTCCAACTCCGTGCCCGTAAAGGTTTCCGGGCTGTATTGAAAGTACCACGTTGTTTCGGGTTGCCGCGTGGCCAGTTCCTTGATCAGCCGAGCACCACCCACCGCGATGTCCATGACGCCATCCTTGCCGAGACCGAACACGGTGCGCCGGAAATTGGGTGCAGTGGCGTTGTAAAGATGCACGATGGTTCTCTTTGCACCACGCAACGATTCCATGGTGCGTTCGATAAGCGAGTCGCGCGCCTGAGACAGCACTTCTATCGTGACATCATCAGGGATGTGTCCGCCCTCGATGAGTTGCCGGACGAAATTGAAGTCGGTCTGCGAGGCAGAAGGAAAGGCAACTTCTATCTCTTTAAAGCCGATTTGCACGAGCATTTTAAACATGCGCATCTTGCGCTCGGCATTCATCGGTTCGAACAAAGCCTGGTTGCCGTCGCGCAGGTCGGTGCTCATCCAAATCGGCGGATGAGTGATCGTCTTGGTCGGCCACGCGCGGTCGGGCAAACTGACCGGGGCGAAGGGGCGGTATTTCTGCTCGGGATGGGTCAACATTTGTGTAATCTCCAATTCGATACGTGTCGGGTTGGCAAAGTGGCGCAAGCCGGGTTGCCAAGCTGCCACAAACGCGTGGCCTGGCAACCGAAACGCAGTCGAATCAGAAGAGCCAATTCACACAAGGGATGCATCGCCTAACGCCGAAAAGAATACTCAGTAATGCGAGCCGCTCGCATTGCAGCAAACGGTTCCAGGATAACGAAGGAGTGGAGGTTATGTGCGCGCGGGGCGCAGCAGACGCAGCCCTAGGAGGGCTGAGAGAACGAAGCTATGCGTGGCGTGCTGACCAATCATTATGTGACGATAATACGGCTGGGAGGTGCTGTCAATCTCGCGCATCTCGCTGTTAGCGCAAAGTAGTAATGTCCCCTTCCTCCAAAGTTCAAATGTCACCCTGCCTTAAGCTGGTGGTTTCCATCGACTAGGTCGCAGGGGGATATCGTGGGGGAGGTGATCACTATGAGCAGGCAGGAGATCGTTCGCGCCAAGACCATCAAGCTCGTGATCGGTCGACGGAAGACGCAAGTCGAGGCAGCGCGCGAATTCGATCTGAGCGTGCGCCAGATCAAGCGCCTGTGTAGCGCCTATCGGTTGGAGGGACCTTGTGCTCTGATCTCGAAGCAACGGGGCAAGCCGAGTAACCATCAGCTGCCGCGAGGTATGAAGACAAAGGCGCTGTATCTCCTCCGGAAAAAATATCCCGATTTCGGACCCACGCTGGCGAGCGAGAAACTTGCGGAGCGTGACGGCATTGAACTCTCTAATGAGACCATCAGGCAGCTGATGATCGCCGATGGCCTATGGAAGCCACGGCGGCGGCGAAACATCCAATGTCATCCGACACGCGAGCGCCGCGCCTGCTTCGGTGAGATGATCCAAATCGACGGCTCGCCCCATGCGTGGTTCGAGGATCGGGCACCGAGGTGTACTTTGATCGTCTTTATCGACGACGCCACGAGTCGGCTGATGCAGCTGCGCTTCGTACCGGCGGAAACCACGTTCGCTTACTTCCGCGTCCTGCGCGACTATATGACCGAGTTCGGTAAACCCGCGGCGATGCGGCGCGGTCTCTCGCCGAGGCCAAACACTACGGCTTGATCCCCCCTCGGAATCGATCTCGACCACCTTCGTGCCCGCCTCGATCATAACGCCGTCGTGGGTCAATCCACGGATTCGGCCGGACAGGGGTGCTAAGAGCGGTTGCTCATCTAGGCGAGCAACGGGTTGACCCGCTTCGACTAACTCGCCTATCAGACGGTGGGTTTGGAACAGACCGGGCCCGTGAGCATAGACGAACCGCTCCCGTCCAACGCCACCGAGCCGTCGTGGCTCACCCGCGAAGGCCTGAGTCGGGCCCTGCGTGATCACCCGTCCCAGAGCTCACGCTAGAGGCGGGCCCCTATCTGGCGCTTCAGCCCGGTGATGATATCCAGTGGACTATTCCATCGGCGAAGGTCATTCTTCACCGCGTGGATCGGCCTTCGCGGGGCGAGGCGGAGAATCCCGTTCAGGCGGACCGCGATTTCCGTTCATGATGAGGGGTATGTGCAGCTCAATTTCTTCTAACTCAGTGGGATTCTATGTGCAGTGCCTGAGTTAGCCATCCGCCGCGAGGCTGTCGATGATCGGACAGGCGATTCTGCCGCGCCCCGCTTCGCACCGGCCGATTAGATCCTTGAGTGTCTTGCGCAACCGCTTCAGATCGGCGATCCGCGCTTCCACCAAGACGAGCTTTTGCTCCGCTAATCGCTCGGTCTCCCGGCAGCTCCGGCCGTCTTCAAGTTGCAGAAGATTGGCGACCTCGTGCAAGGTAAAGCCTAGCTCCTGCGCCCGCCTAATAAAGCGGATACGCTTGACGTCGTCGGTCGAATAGCGCCGGGTGCCGTTTAGAGGACGCTTGGGCTCGCGAAGCAGGTTGCGCCGCTGATAGAAGCGCACTGTTTCCACGTTAACCCCCGCCGCCTCGGCGAGGTTTCCGATCTTGATCTCGTCTTTCATGAGCGTTCTCCCGCTTGAGGCTTGACTCCGTACCACAGTACGGGAGTTAGAGTAGGCCAGCTTGATTTCGTTCGGAGCCAGAGAATGGCTGAAAGCCGTACACAGAAGATGATGCTCGCGGGGGGCGCGCTGGCCGCGCTTGCCGCTTCAGCCTGCTGCCTCGGGCCGTTGACGCTGGTCCTGCTGGGAGTTAGCGGTGCCTGGATCGCCAATCTCACCGCGCTAGAGCCCTATCGGCCAGTATTCATCGGCGGGGCGCTAGTACTGGTGGGGTTCGCATGGCGTGGGATCTATCGCGCCCGTCCGGCGGCAGCTTGTGCGCCCGGTACTCTTTGCGCGCTCCCCCAAAACTAACCACACCCTCAAGATCCTGTTCTGGCTGGTGTCTGTGCTGCTTCTGCTAGCGCTAGCCTTCCCGCTGATCGTGCCATTCTTTTATTAGGAGACCACCTTGTCGAAACGATCCTGCGCCACCGGTATCGCTCTCGCGTTACTGGCGCTTTCGGGTGCGGCATTTGGCGCCACCAGGACCGTCACGCTGAGTGTGCCTTCGATGACCTGCTCCACTTGTCCGATCACGGTCAAGAAGGCGCTGCAGCGAGTGCAGGGGGTCGAGAAGGTCGCCGTCACCTACGAGCCTAAGGAAGCCATGATCACCTTCGATGATACCAAGACCAACACCGATCAGTTGCGCGCGGCGACTGCCAACGCGGGCTATCCGTCTGCCCTCAAGACGGATAGGTAACATGGCTACCGTTGAACTGCAGGTTACCGGAATGACCTGCGACCAGTGCGCCGGCACCGTGGAGCAGGCGCTTGCTGCAGTGGCCGGGGTCGAGCGCTCCCGCGTCTCCTATCAGGAAGGCAAGGTGAGCGTTGAAGCCGAGAACGCTGTAGACCTCGCGGCGCTTGTCGCCGCCATTAAGGGTAAGGGCTACGGCGCGCAGCTGCTTGACGGCGCGCGCAGCGCGGTCACTCAAGGTAGCACGACTGGGCGCTCCTTCGCCTTCGCCGACTCATTACTGCCAAAGGCCAAAGCAAACGGGTCGCAGACCCTGCGGGTGGCCATCATCGGATCGGGCGGCGCGGCATTCGCTGCAGCGATACGCGCGGCGGAGGAAGGCGCGCACGTCACCCTCATCGAGCGCAGCACGATCGGCGGCACCTGCGTCAACGAGGGCTGCGTGCCGTCGAAGATCATGATCCGAAGCGCGCACATCGCTCATGTGCGCAAGACGAGCCCGTTTGACGCAGGTATCTCGCCCACGACCTCCCTCGCTATCAACCGCCGCGCTTTGCTCGAGCAGCAACAAGCCCGGGTAGTCGAGTTGCGCCAAGCCAAGTACGAACGCATCGTCGAGACCAATCCGAACATCAACCTGGTGAAGGGCACGGCAAGCTTTATCGATGTCCGCACGCTGCGCTTGGTACGTGATGATGGCACTGGGCAGACGTTCTCCTTCGATCGCGCCCTGATTGCCACGGGTGCAAGTCCGATGATCCCGCGCATCCTCGGGCTCGCGGACACTTGCTATTGGACCTCCGCCGAAGCGCTTGCTGCAGACTTGATCCCCGAGCGCCTGGCCGTGATCGGCTCGTCAGCAGTGGCCATGGAGCTGGCGCAGGCCTATGCCCGGCTGGGCAGCCAGGTAACCGTCCTCGCGCGCAACACGTTGCTGATGCGTGAGGACCCTGCGATCGGCGCGGCTATCACAGAGGTCTTCACGGCCGAAGGGATCCGGGTGCTCAATCACACTCAGGCGCAAAGCGTGGCCTTTCAGAACGGGGGATTCGTGCTCTCCACAAGTTACGGTGAGGTGAGAAGCGAGAAGCTCTTGATCGCCACCGGCCGGGCGCCCAATACCCAGGCGCTCAACCTGGAGGCTGCCGGGGTGAAGGTCGATCCCCAGGGCGCCATCACGGTTGACGAGCACTTGTGCACCAGTGCCGCCAACATCTATGCGGCCGGCGACTGCACTGACCAACCGCAGTTCGTCTACGTCGCGGCGGCTGCCGGCACGCGAGCCGCAATCAACATGATGGGCGGCGATGCCGCGCTCGACCTGACCGCCATGCCCGCGGTGATATTCACCGACCCGCAGGTTGCCACCGTGGGCCTCAGCGAGGCGGAGGCGCACCGCGCCGGCATCGAGGCTGACAGCCGGACGCTCGCTCTCGACAACCTGCCGCGCGCACTCGTCACCTTCGACACCCGCGGCTTCATCAAGCTGGTGGCCGAAGCCGGCTCGGGCCGCCTGATCGGGGCGCAGATCGTCGCGCCTGAAGGGGGTGAAGTGGTGCAGAGTGCCGCCCTCGCCATTCGCAACCGCATGACCGTGAATGAGCTTGGGCAACAGCTCTTCCCCTACCTCACCATGGTGGAGGGCCTGAAGCTCTGCGCGCAGATGTTCACCAGGGACGTGAAACAGCTCTCCTGCTGTGCGGGATAGCGGAGGCGAAGTTATGGCAACCGGATTGACCAAACAAGCTTGGGACGAGCTCGTTAGCACGGTGGTCGAGGTCTTTCCCCGATTGACTTCGGACGAGCAGCGGATTTCGCTGGCCCTATACCGATTGCTGGCGGAAGGGCGGCCGGTGGTGCGCGAGGCGCTCGCGGCCCGGGTCGAGCTGCCGCCTGCACAGGTCGATGCCGTGCTGCGCGGATGGTACGGCGTCTACTACGATGCGGCGGAAGCAGTCATCGGCTATTGGGGCCTCACGCTTTCTCCGGGGAAGCACCGCTTCCGCGTCAATGGTCAGACGCTGTACACCTGGTGCGCATGGGACACCTTGTTCATTCCACAAATTCTCGGTGACGTGGCCGAAGTCGAATCCCTTTGCCCGGCAAGCGACGACATGATCCGGCTGACCGTCGGCCCTCGCGGCATCGCGGCTGCAGATCCCGCGAACACAATGGTCTCTTTCGTGACGCCCGACCGGGCTCAGATCAAAGAGAATGTCGTGCTCAATTTCTGCCATTACGTCTACTTCTTCCGTTCAGCCGAGTCCGCCGAGACTTGGCTCGCCGAGCACCCGGACATGCGCCTCCTGACCCTGCACGAGGCCTGGGCACTGGGGCGCGAGAAGAACGCGGTGCAATACGGCGGCGTGCTGGCATTTGGAAGGCACGATCAGGCGCCGGGCGGGAATTTCGCGGCTGTCTCCGAGGGAAAAGGCTAGCACTTGGCAATGGGGGTATTGTCATGACCAGTTGGTTCAAGCAGTTTGCCGGATTCGTTGGCGCCGGCGTGGCCGCCGCCTGCTGTCTGGGAGTGCCGGCGGTGCTGACCGCGATGGCTGCGGCAGGACTTGGGTTCCTTATCAACGACGCCTATCTCTTCCCGCTGTTCGTTGGATTTGCGGGGCTGAGCTTGTGGGTGTTGTACCGTTCTGCGCGCGCCCATCACCACCTTATGCCATTCTGGATCGCGCTCGCCGGCGCCGTGGCAGGTGCGGTCGGATTGTGGCTAATGGTGACCGGCTTCTATCCCAAGTCGTGGCCTATCTATGTCGGACTCACTGTGCTCATCGCGGGCAGCATCTGGGATGTCATGAACGCACGCCGCGCCGCGGCGTGCATAACCGTCTGCGAAGCGCCTGATGCAAGGCCGCCGGCGCCGGACGCAAAGCGTCTCGCTGCTCAAGCCGTCATAGGCCTGCTCGCTACGGGCGCGTTCTACGGTATGTACAAGTCTGTCGAAGCGTTTTCGCCCGGTGCGGCGGCAGCGGCCGCGGGCGACACCGAACGTTGCTTCGGCATCGCCAAAGCCGGGCAGAACGATTGCTCCACCGACAGACACGGCTGCAACGCGCAGGCGACTATGGACAACGCGCCGGACGAGTTCAAGTATGCAGCCAAAGGCACTTGCGAGAAACTCGGAGGTAAGATGGTGACTTCGTAGCATTGTCCGTCCGCCGGTGCTTGAGGTAAGGCGCCCCTCCGACCTCGACGCGCTCTTGTTAAACCGCGAGTCCCGCTTCTTCGTAAACATCACTCATACTGAGTCCAATGACATCTCCCAGCCCTGACTTGTTGGCGCTGGACCAGTGCTTGCCGTGCACGACGTCGAGGCCGCAGTCGCATTCTCTTGCGAGCGTCTCGGATCAAACGCGAGTTCGTTATGGGTCAACCACCGAGTCACGGCTCCGTCACCAGAGGCCGTGTCGGTATCCAATTCACCGCTGCCCCTCCAGACTATGACCCAGCCTCCGCAGCGGGCTATACCTACATCTTCGACGAGTACAAACAAAAGGGGCGTCGCCTTCACGAGAGAGCTACAAAGCTACGACTATGGCATGCGCGAGTTCGAACTTTGCGATCTCGACGGCAATCGGCTCCGATTCGGCCAGTACCTGTCCGAATGACCTGCCGAGAATTGTCCAACAAGAGCTCTTCATGTGCTGTGCAGCCTCGCATCCGTGCGTTATTTGGACATCCGCGGGCAGAACGTCAGACCGTATAACAGTAGATTCTCAATTGGGAAGGGGACATTTCAACTTTGCGTTGACATCTCGCGCGTTTCTCGAGGGGTACGCCGGGAGACGCATCGTTGAAAGTGACGAGGCTGAGACGAAGGCGTCATAGGGGTAGTGGGTGGTCTGGTTCTTCGCGTCCTGGCGGGTGAGGACATTGCCGGCGGCATCGAAGGTTTTGTTGGTCGCCGCCGTATCGGGATTCTGGGTGCTTCGAAGAGATGCAATGATACCGGACCCACCCCTCATGTGGCTCGCATGGTCCGCTCGCGGGAGAACAGAAGGTCAGGCTATTGCTCCCGCAGGAAAAGAGATCCGCCGTGGCTTGCAGCGCTATTCAGGTCAATACGACGCAGTGGGTCTCTGCCTGAATCAACCTGGGTGACCAGGACGTTCTGCTGGAACGAGATCTCAGTTGCCCTTTCTACATCGGCGCCGTGCACTAGAAGTACTGTGCGCAGGATGGGCATGGCTTCGGTAATCCAGTACAAGACGCGGTCGTGCTGCAGCGTGAGGTCGTTCGACAAGGGGTGCTCGCTCTGCAAAGGTGAGCCCGTCCAGGGATATCGAGCTCAACCGAAGGGCTTGACGCATCAACGCGAAGGCATGCTACATTACGCAAGAATATTGCGGCTGGACCGGACATCCGACCCATACGGTTTACCACTTCGTAGTGACATGACGTTTCGTGCGCGAGTCTGATATGAGCTGTACCATTGGTAGACTCTCTTTGTGGCTTCTGCTCTCCCTGTTGCTGGTGATTGCCCAGCAAGGGGCCGTGGCGCACGAGATCAGCCACTACGTCGATGATGCCAAGCAGTCGCAACAAAAGAACAAGCAGTCTCCGGCAGACAAGCTGTGCGAAAAATGTCTCGCCTTTGCCCAGATCGCCGGCGCGGTCCATGCCGAGCCACCCGTCCTTGCGCTCCTCGCTTTACTGACCTACGACTACACTCCTCAGGCGCCCGGGGCGGTCATCGCCGCCGAGGCGCCCGCCTGCCGCAACCGCGGTCCTCCCGCTCTCCTCTGATCGTTAGCCGACCCTCCGCTTGAGCGACCCCCGACATCTCGGGCGCCGCGAGCGTGTCGTTTCCACGTTCAGAGGAACGCTTTCATGTTTGGACCCAGCGTCTATGCTATGGCTGCCGTCTATCCCGTCATCAGGGAGGCGGCTGATACACCGTCAACAACAGCCACATCCGCGCAGGCTTCACCGGTCGCGACCGATCCAGCTACCAGCAGCTCATCCGATGCTTGCGCCGCGGCCGCTGCCCAAGTGAGCCCCACCGCGACGCTGGCCGCGACCCAGCCGCAGGCGCTCGAGACGATCGAGGTCGTGGCGAAGACGAAGAAGCTCGACGCGGCCCGTAATGGCCTATCGCCCGACACCGGCAGCACTGTTTACCGGTCAAGGGCGAGCGACATGACCAATTCCTATGTCGCGAAGGTCAGGGCCAAAGAAAAGGCGCAGTTGGGCAGGTCGTTTCAGATCGCCCTCGGGGTAGCGGCAATGATCGCGGTCGGTGCTCTCGGATCTTATCTCGCGTATGTCTTTTATGGTCATGGCTGCGGTTGCTGAGATCCGTCGCGCCGAGACAGTGTTGCGCTGGCCTCGGCCCGATCCGCATCGCTGCCGCACATGGCGGTTAGCGAAGCATCCTGCGACATGGATGAGCGACTTGTAGGGTGCACACCTAGGAAGGTTGCTGTGGAAACACTCATACGGATTCTGCTCGCCACCCTAGGTGGGGGCGTGGTGAGCGTGCTAATTGCGGCCGCCTTTACCCTGTCGCTGCTGCGACGCTGGGTACCGCAACTCGTGAGCTATGCGGCGGGCGTGCTGCTCGCGGCGGCCTTCCTCGATATTCTCCCGGAGATGTCCGCTTCCGGCCTGCCCCCGACCCGCGCCTTCGCAACCGTGCTCGCCGGGATGGTGGGCTTCTTCGTGTTGGAGAAATTCGCGCACTGGCATCATGCTCACGGTGCGGGTGACCCGGAACATCATCATGTGCACCCGGCGGACCTCATGATCCTGCTGGGCGATGCGTTGCACAGCTTTGTCGACGGCTTGCTGCTGGCGGCCGCGTTCCTGCAGAGCACGCAACTCGGTTTGGTGACCACAGCCGCCGTGATCGGTCACGAGATTCCCCACAAGGTGGGCGACTTCATGGTGCTGCTCGAATCGGGCTACAGCCGCGCACGCGCCCTCTGGCTCAACGTGCTGGCGAGCCTCGCCGCGATCGCCGGCGGGATGCTCGGCTACTTCGCCTTGGCACACGTTCAAGCAGCGATTCCTTACGTGCTGGCGATTGCCGCCGCAAGTTTCATCTATATCGCCGCGGCGGATCTGGTGCCGTCTCTGCATCGACGCACGGACATGAGTTCGCTGCTCTCACAGAGCGGCCTGCTCGTCGCCGGCATCGCGACCATTGCCCTGCAGATAGCACTTCTTGAACACTGAATGCCGCCAATGACCAAGCGAAAACGGGGTTCTGACCGTAGCGCAAACACGACCCGCGCGGTGGACAGATCGCTCACGACAGCGCTGAGGCGGAGGACGAGGAAGATGATCCGGCGCGTGGGAGTCAACAATCTTCTCGGCCTCGCCCTGGTCATCGTGGCCGCGGTCGTGGCGGGCGCGCTGGCCATGATCGTACACGCCAAGGATGAAGCGAATACGTCGTCGGGTAGCCGACCGGTCGCGGCTGTGCGGCCAGACGGGGCCGGAGCGCGAGCGGGGATTAGCTTCGGTGGCGCTGTCGGCTTAGTGTCGCGAATTCGGCTCCCTGAAAACCGAATAGGGCTTCAAGGCCCTCAACACCATGATCTGCTACCAACCTGCCAACACAACAACGGGCAAGCCTCCCAGCCGCCGCGGAACCTGCTGCTCTTAATCTGGAGACCGACATGAAGCGTGAGCCACTCCCGATCGGCGGCATCCTGCGAGCCGCAGCATCGATCCTGCTTTGCGCGCTGGCATTCGCCGCGCGGTCGCAAGACCTGCCCAAGGCCGCAGTCAGGAACGTCGCCGACACCTACTTCGGGACCACAGTCGACGATCCGTACCGCTATTTCGAGAACACGAAAGACGCGGAAGTCGCTGCTTGGATGAAAGCGCATAGCGATTTCGCGCACCGCACCCTCGAATCGATCAGCGGACGCGCCGCCTTGCTCGCGTCCCTGGAGAAATACGACTCGGCCGTCTCGGCCCGCATCGCGGGGGTGACACGGCTTCCCGGCGATCTATGGTTCTACGAGAAGCGGGAACCGCAGGACAACCAATTCAAGCTCTACATGCGGCGCGGTCTGCAGGGGCGGGAAGTGCTGCTGGTGGACCCCGATGCGATCGAAAAGCGCACCGGCAAGCCACATGCAATCAACTACTTCTCGCCTTCTCCGGACGGCCGCTATGTGGCCTACGGTTTGTCGCAGCAAGGTTCGGAGAGCGCGGCGCTACATGTCGTGGACGTGCAGACCCTGCGTCTTCTCGGGGCGCCGATCTCCCGTGCCGACTTCGGATCGGCGGACTGGGCGCCCGACAGTCGCTCGTTCCAGTTCGTGCGATTGCAAGAGTTGAAACCTGGTATGCCGGACACCGAGAAGTACCAGAGAAGTGCCGTCTATCGATTCCATATCAAGGGCGCCCGGCTGGCGACCCAGCCGGTGTTCGGAATCGACACGCCCGGCGTTGCGCTCACCCCGGCGGAGATTCCATTCACTTCGACGACCCCTGACGACCGTTGGATACTGGGCATCGCGGTCAATGGAACTCAGCGCGAGTTCACAGTGTATGCCGCTCGACGGGCCGAGCTAACCGCCGGCAAGGCGCGCTGGAAGCGCGTCGTCTCTCCCGAGGACGAAGTGACCGGCCTCGCTTACATGAAGGACGCGCTCTACCTCAACACCCACAAGGGAGCGCCGCGCTGGCACATCAAAAAGCTGGACCTCAGCTCGCCTGATATCGCAAGTGCTCCGATCGTCGTGCCGCAAGGCGATCGGGTCATCACAGGTCTCGCAGCCGCGAGCGATGCGCTATACATCGAGGCGCGAGAAGGCAACGTGAAGCACTTGTTCAAGCTCGGGTACAAAGCGGGCGCCGAACTGCGGCGCGTCGCGCTTCCCATTGAAGGTACATTCGAACTGAACGACAGTGAGTCCAACGCCAGCGCCGCCGATCCACTCCTGCCCGGGGTGGTGATCGACCTGCAGGGCTGGACGCGGGCGCCGCAGATATACACCGTGATGGCCAACGAAGAGGTGCGCAATACCGGCCTGCAGCCGGTGGGCCCATACGACGCGCCGACTGATATCGAAACCCGCGAGGCGCTCGTTAAGAGCCACGACGGTGCGATGGTGCCGATGTCCATCATTTATCGCAAGGGCGTCAAGTTGGACGGCAACAATCCGACCTTGCTCTACGGTTACGGTTCGTATGGCATCACCGAAGAGCCGTTCTTCAGTAACGCGCGACTCGTCTGGTTGGATGCCGGCGGAGTGCTCGCGATCGCCAATCCGAGGGGCACCAGCGTGTTCGGCGAGGACTGGTACCGCGGCGGCTTCCAGGCCACCAAGCCGAACACCTGGAAGGACTTCATCGCGTGCGCGGAGTACCTGGTCGCCCAGGGATATACGAGAGCAGCCAAGCTCGGCATCTTCGGCGGCAGCGCCGGCGGCATCCTGGTCGGGCGCGCGATGACAGAGCGGCCCGACCTGTTCGCGGCTGTGGTCTCCAAGGCTGGCGCTCTCGACACCCTGCGCGCCGAGTTCACCCCCAACGGCATCCCGAACATCCCCGAATTCGGCTCGGTCAAGACCGAAGCGGGCTTCAGGGCTCTGGCCGCAATGAGCACCTATGCGAACGTGAAGGACGGAACGCCTTATCCGGCGCTGCTGCTGACGGGAGGCACCAACGATCCGCGCGTCGAAGTGTGGGAAAGCACCAAGACCGCGGCTCGCCTCATGGTAGCGAGCACGAGCGGCAAACCCATCCTGCTGCGCCTGGACTACGACGCCGGCCACGGAATCGGCAACACCAAGAAGCAACAACTGGAAGAGCGTGCCGACATGTACGCATTCCTGCTTTGGCAGATGGGGTCGAGTGACTACACCCTCCAACAGTGAAAGGTCATCCATGCAAGTCAGGCAGCAAGGTAACTGCGCCGTCAAGGGCCGCATCTCTCGACCGCGCGAACCGGTCTGTCCTAAGCCGGGCCGGGCCTCTCCGAATCGATCTAGTTCACGGTTCTCGCTATCGGTAGCGTCTGCTTTTGCAACGTCGCTAGCCTCCGCGTTCCTAGTGCTTGCGCTGCCCACCATGGCATCTGCCCACGAACCCGGCGCCCACGTGCACGGCGTGGCCGAGTTACGCGTGTCAATCGACGGGGGCGAATTGGAGATCGCGCTGGAGAGCCCACTCGACAACATGCTCGGCTTCGAGCACGCACCGCGGACCGATGAGCAGCGGGCAGCCGTGCGTACGATGGCGGCCAAGCTGCGCCAGGCGCAGACGCTGTTCACGCCCACCGCCGGAGCGCAATGCGCGCTAGCGTCGGTGCAGCTCGCATCGGCCGCGCTGCCAGCCGACTTGCTGGGCGAGCCCAAGCCGGCGGCGCCGGATGCGGCCCAGGACGAGGATGGCCACGCCGACCTTGATGCCACCTTCAGCTGGCGCTGCACAGCGCCCGAACAATTGAAGGGCATGGACGTGGGCTTGATACAGGCCTTCCCCGGGGTTCGGAAGCTTAACGTCCAGGTGGTCGGGCCCAAAGGCCAGTCGGCGACGATGCTGTCACCGGCTAAGCGGATGGTCATCTGGTGAGTGCCGTCATGACGTCGCCCCTCCTAAATGTCGATCACCTGCGCTTTCACTGGAATCGCAGCGAGGCGCCGTGCATCGACATCGAGCATTTCGAGGTTGCCGCCGGCGAGCGCATCTTTGTGCACGGGCCCAGCGGCAGCGGCAAGAGCACCTTGCTGGGCTTGCTCGGCGGCGTGCTGGTGGCCGATCGGGGCACGGTGCAAGTGACCATCGACCATGTATCGATCGGACTCGGGCAACTGAGCAGCGCTGCGCGTGACCGCTTTCGGGTCGATCACATCGGCTTCATCTTTCAGCAGTTCAACCTGATTTCGTACTTAAGCGTGCTCGACAACGTGCTGCTGCCTTGCCGGTTCTCAGCGCGGCGACAGCAGCGGGCGGGCACGAACGTGCGTGCCGAAGCGCAACGCTTGCTGCACGCACTGGATCTCGCTCCCGCACTGATGGCGCGCCCGGTCACGCAGCTCTCGGTCGGCCAGCAACAGCGCGTGGCTGCCGCTCGCGCACTGATCGGCCGACCCGAGGTCGTGATCGCCGACGAGCCCACATCGGCACTCGATGCAGAACGGCAAGACCGTTTCCTCGACCTGTTGCTGCAAGAGTGCGCAGCCTCGAACGCGAGCCTGTTGTTCGTCAGCCACGACCGGCGGCTAGCACCGCACTTCACACGCGAAGTGGCATTGCACGACCTCAACCGCGTCGCCAGCATTGCGGAGGAGGCCACCATATGAAGCACCTGCTGCGCCTTGCGCTCGCCAGCGCCTGGAACCGCCGTGCGACGCTCGGCCTCACCGTGATGGCGATCGCGCTGTCGGTGACGATGCTGCTGGGCGTTGAACGCGCCCGCATCGCCGCGCGCGAGGGCTTTGCGCAATCGGTCTCGGGCACCGACCTGGTCGTGGGCGCCCGAACGAGCCCGGTGCAACTGATGCTGTATGCGGTGTTCCGCCTCGGCGAGGCGACCAACAACGTGCGCTGGAGCAGCTTCGAAGCCGTCGCCGCCAACCCGGCCGTGGCCTGGGCGGTGCCGCTGTCGCTCGGCGACTCGCACCGCGGCTTTGCGGTTCTGGGCACCAGCACCAGCTACTTCGAGCACTTCCGCTATGGCTACCGAAAGCCGTTGGCCTTCAGTGCGGGCCGGGCCTTCAGCGGGACGATTGATAGCGTGTTTGAGGCAGTGATCGGCGCCGAAGTCGCGCAGTCGCTCGGCTATGGTCTCGGCCGGCGCATCACGCTCAGCCATGGCGCGGGCGGTGCGGGCCTGCCCGAGCATGCCGACAAGCCCTTCACGGTAGTTGGCATCCTGGCACCCACCGGCACGCCGGTGGACCGCACGGTGCACATCAGTCTGCAGGCGATCGAAGCCATCCACCTCGACTGGCAGGCCGGCGCGCCGATCGCCGGCTTCGCCATTCCGGCCGAGTACGTGCGCAAGTTCGATCTGACCCCCAAAACCATTACCGCCATGCTGGTCGGTCTGAAGAGCCGGGGGGCGGTGTTCAAGGTCCAGCGCAGCGTGAATGAATTTGCCGGTGAACCGCTGCTCGCAGTGCTGCCCGGTGTGGCGCTGGATCAGTTGTGGCAGGTGGTGGGCGTGGCCGAGCGCACGCTGCTGGCGGTGTCCGCCATGATTGTCGTGGTCGGCCTCGCGGGCATGGTCGCCGTGGTGCTGGCCAGCCTGAACGAGCGGCGCAGGGAACTCGCCATCCTGCGCTCAGTCGGTGCCGGGCCTCGGCAAATCGCGACGCTGCTGGTGACGGAAAGTGTCGTCATGACGTTCCTCGGCGCGGCGCTCGGCATCCTGGCGCTGGCTCTGGTGGGGCTGCTGGCCGGACCGTGGATCGAAGCGACCTTCAGCATGGCTCTTAAAGTGTGGGTCGGCTCCGCTGGTGAATGGATTTTGCTGGGCTACGTGATGCTGGCCGGCGTGGTAGCCGGCGGTATTCCTGCGTGGCGTGCCTGCCGGCTGGCGTTAGCCGATGGATTGACCCCGAAATTGTAGAGGTACCCATGATCAAATTCTGGACGTTCTCCCTCGCGCTGGCCGCTATGGCTTGCCTGACTTGCACCGACGCGACGAATGCTGCCGACAAGGCGACTGCAGCGGATCCGAACTATCGCCTGGGCGACAAACTTGCACCCAGTGCAGCCGCAGTCAAACAGAGCGACTTTAAGCTCACTGAGTGGGACGCACTGATACCGAAGGATTGGGACCCGATGGAGGCCTTCAAGGGCATCAACCTGGGACTGATGCGTGATGGCGACCCGAAGACCATGGCCGCGCTCGACCGCCTGAAACGCGCCTGGGATACCGCTCCCACCGAGCGTGCGATGAACAACGCACGCATCCGCATTGCCGGCTTCGTGGTGCCGCTCGACGCTGAGGGCGAACAGTTGCACGAGTTCCTGCTCGTCCCCTATTTTGGCGCCTGCATCCACACGCCGCCGCCGCCGGCCAACCAGATCATCCACGTGACCCTCGCCACGCCGGTCAAAGGGGTGCGCATGATGGAGGCGATATGGGTCAGCGGTCAATTGCACACAGCCATCAGCGACACGCAGATGGGCACGTCAGGCTATCGCATGGACGCAGAGCTTGTTTCACTGTATCGGGAAAAGCGTTAGGCAACACGGGACCCTCTGGCTATCGGCGCGGTGCGTCCCTCCGCGACGAGCGCTCCCTGAAGTTTTTGAGGTCTTACAAAGCGAGACACAGATTGTCGGGATCAAACGGCAAGCTGAAGATTGAAGGGAAGTGGGACGCGTTAAGTTAAGGTTACAAACAGTGCCTGTATCAAATCGGGAACACGGTGACATTTCAACTCTGCGACATCCCGCGCATTGCTCTGCGCATGGCATCGCCGCTTTCGTCTGGAGGGGATACACCGATCACTCTTGCGCGGTGCGTTCACGGCCGCTCAGCGAGCCGAGACCTACCGGGAGCGGGAGAAGGCCGGCGGACTCACCGCCGTGAACTGCTATCTGCCCCCGGGAGGCCGCGGCTTCCAGAACACGCTCAAGCGGGAATGGGCGTGAACGGCGAATCGTAGCCGACATTGGTCGTCGAGGGATCCGTGGTCTGTACGTTTATTCCATCGTCGTGTAGGACCGTCGGCGCCTTGTAATTGGGCCCGAGTTGGATACCATTCCTACCGTTATACATGGTGTGTCCACCGTGAACCTTGGCCATTGAGCGAGCGTCGAGGTCCTGGTCTCATGCAAATCACCGATCAGAACATTGCTCATGATGTTATCTCCTTTACGGGTTGGTTGCGGTTGAGTAACATCGAGATTCGCACTCGATAGAGTGCACCACAGCACCATCCGTGCCACCTAGCAACGAGCCTGAAGAGCATTGCTTACTCTTTGTAATCGTTGGAATTTTGTTACGCGCTGGCGCAACCCGACTTACCGGCCGTGCCCGGTTGAAAAATCAGTTGGGTCCGACACGCCATGTCCCAGTTGAGTGTCGTTGATTGCGCAACGCCTTAGCCGTCCTTTTGGGTCAAAGTCCAAAGGTCTTCTTGTCGGCACTGACGATGGGTGGAGTTCATGGGGATATTGGCCAATTTGAAGTGAACGATGAACCCGCCCATGCCTGTATAAATGGACTCCTGCTACTGCGGTTCCCTTGCTAATTTAACTAACATAACAAGTCCTAGTTCAGCTGTTCTCTCTCGCTTCTGATCGCTAGAGCTTCGCCTTGGCCCAGAATTTTTGCATCGATTTCATCCGCCGGTTCTCTTCGCTCGTCGTGTAGACGGCGGTCGTGTTAGGCAATGCATGGCCCAGATTCTGCTGCAGCACATCCAATTCTGTTCCCGCTGCCACGGCATGATTAGCGTGAGTGTGCCGCAGCTTCAGTAGCGTCACAGAGTGTTCCCGGCGCCGAAGGACGGACCGTCAGTCAGCTGCTGGCGGAATTATTCGTGGTGTCTTGACTCTGCAAGCCGCCAATGATGGTCCCACAGCACAGCTTTCTTCCTTCGTGCACGGCGGGTGCGCACTCGCCAAACAAGGCCTTCTCTGCGTCTGATTCCCTCGGCGTATCGGCAAGTGCAACAGCCGAGGCGCAGGCCTTCAGACGGCGACGAAGCATGATCAAGCCTGACCACAAACCGGCGCGCGCTATTGCGCGTTGGGCATAACACGAACACGACCTTCCGCCAGTACGAGCGCGGTAGGCGCAGCAGTAGCCCTTGCGCGGCGACACGTAGCGTTGATAGGCGCCGATGAGGGCTAGGCCACCGGCTTGAAGCATTGCGCTCGGGCGCACGTTCATGATGCAGCGGGGACAAATCGGTTTCGTCGCCGGCGTCGTCGTCACAGATGTCTCCCTGGCGCCAAGCTGGCCTCGAGAGCATAGCTGACCAGCGCGCCCGGTGCCAACAGGGGCGACACTTGCTGATATTCCTAACCGCCGTTTCTGTCTCGAGTGCCAGAGTACATTGCCTCCACTCCGGAACGATTGGCATGGCCGCCATGCTGCGCGGCGCCGGCTCCGCTGGTGGGGGCCACCTCCCATTTGGGCTTGTGCATCCGGCAGGCGATAGTCTCTTCGAGCGCCGTGAGGATCATCCCGCGGCGCCTGCCTTCAATCGAGACCACATATCGCAGGACGTCTTCGGTACGCCCTCCGAGACGAGTTGCTCGGCGGTCTTAGTCGAAGGGCGCCAAGGACTCGTTGCGGTACCAGAACACGGCCCGACTGAGGTCACCCGACACATCGCTGGCCGCCCGGATAAAACGCTGGAGTCCCTTGGAACCTAGTGCGCGGCTGATCGTATTTCGATGGACATGGGCTTGAGATGCCAAAGTCTGCAGATCGATGCTCGGCACTTCGCTTGGCGTCACGGCGGTCACTGGCGAGCGCATTGGACTCTTTGTCGTATCGGATTCACGACGATCTTGCTGGTGACCGGCGTGATGGACGATGGATCTCCGCGCCATGGCGAAAGTGATGGCTGGGATCGGTATGCTCCGACGCCTCAGCTCGCTGCCCGCGCCATCGGGGTCATCGGCATCGCAGCAGGAACTCTCGCCATTGCCCGGCCGTGGGCGTAGCTCGAGGCGGCCAAGCTCGAGCTCGGCGCGCTCTATAAATCCGCGCTTGGGTAGAACTGAAACCGCTCCAGGAAGTAACCCATGATTCGCCCCAGGCGTTGCGAACTGCGTGTCGCGGACGCCGCCCCCACGGTCGCAATTCTACCGAGCCAGGAGTCCGCTTCTTGCGAATTTGTCGGACGACGTATCTACGGAGCGATTGAGGGATCGTCAAGAGCGATCTCGTTGTTGCGTTGACTGTCCAGCAACCGGAACGCCGTGAGTATTCGCGACGTGCCGGAATAGGTCCTAGGATCGATCCCGGTGAGTTTGTTGATCCGATTGAGCCGAGAATAAACCGTGTTGGTATGAACCTTCAGATGGCGCGCGGTTTGCTTCACGTTGAAATTGCAGTCGGCGAACGTGCGGATGGTGCTCGACAACTCGCTCAATTCCCCATCCGGAGTGAAATGGCGCGCCCATTCAGGAATCAACCGAAACGCCGCTTTATCGGCCCGTTGGATTAGAAATTCCGACAGATCAATTTCGGAGAAATGCACGAGCGCGCGGGTAGGGCTTACGAAATCCAGCGCCAGCCGCGCTTCTTCCAGAGCCTGGGGCAGGCGCGAGATTTCTGTCGTGTCGAGGCTCACGCCGATATCGGCGGCGAGACCCTTCGCCGAGCGACGGTCAAAACCATTCCGACCGAACGCCTCCAGCATTCCGCGAGCTGTATTGCCGTCACTGCAAACGATCGCCGTGACTCCGCAATTTTGAACAGCGATCAGTCTGCCGAAGCTCGCTGAGGGGAGCACCTGTTCCATAAGACGGCCGAGAGAGCGCAGCGTCACTTCGAAATCGATTTGATTTCCGTTCGCCCGTTGAATGGGGCGCGCCACAGCGACTGCCATCGGTGCGCCAGGCCGAATACCGCAGACCGCGCAGAGGCGCTGGGCTTCCGAGTCCTTCGGTGGATGCCCGTTCAGGAGAGCATCCATGAGCCCAGCATGTATGTGCCTGCTTTCTGCAACGATCAGTGCTTCTTCGACGGAATGCGCCTCCGCTAAAACAGCGCCAACGTAATCGAAAAACTCCATCCAAAAATCGGACAACATCGTCAGCGAAAGAATTGCTCTTTTTTCTCCGGCGTGGCGCAGTAACGCTTCCCGCGTGATCGCCCAGTATGTTCTGTGAGCGAGGCGGTAGGCGTGCAGCGACGCTGTCAGCGGCACCTGACGCCTGGCGCGCCATACTGCGTGCGTGCGAACGAACTCGAAAGGATCGGTACCGGACTTATTGGACCGTCCAGCTGCAATGGCGACGATCGTGCGCAGCAGTTCGTTGCAGTGGCTCTTCGATTCCCTCGTGAAATCTTCGTCGACTGCATTCCGATACTCGGGGCTTTCTCGTTGCATCAAATTGAATGCCTCTTGCCAGATCTCGTCGCTTCGTTCGCGCAAGCTCGCGACGACGCCAGCTGCCTGCGGATCTTTCCGGAAACGCTAGTTCCACCGGATCAGGATGTCGGCTGGTGAGTTGGGCATGGATCGTGAGACTTCACACCGGATGTCGCGATGATATGTGGATGATAGCGATGGATCAAGTTAAGAGTGTCCAGCTATTGTTGGCGAAGCGACCGGCTGCTTAGTACGGTCGCGCGATCCGGTGACACTGGTCCTCGCTCACACCCCAGAATCGGACTACGGCCAGGGGATGGTATGCCTGGAATCGTTCAGGGTAAAAGCAAGAGATTATGACATCGCGACTTGACGGGTCCCTCCAAATAAACCGGCGCTCTCGCACAGATGGATGTCCCTACGAATAGCTCCTGCGCGATGGCCGTCGTCTCTCCTGATGAGCGTCCAGCAGCCGCCAGTATGACTTCCGTGCCGCGCAGCCTGGCATCGGCTGCGAGCCCATTGTTGCCCGGATACTTGCTGGGTCTATCCTCGTTGGCTGGCCGCTCGTCGCCGCTGGAATCATCGAGGTCATTTACGACTTGTTGCTGTTAGCGATGTTCAGAAGGGTACAGCCTCCCGAAGAAGCCCCGCCATCAACGGCTGAAGGGAACGCCACACTTCGACATCTCCTCCGTGAGCCGACGGCAGCGCAGATGAGCGACCTGCCGCCGCATCCATGGCTTGTCTTGGGTCCAGCCTGCAGGTTTCGCAAGATTGGTGCAATATTGCATCACCGCGTGCACCATCGGCGCCCTTGCAGCCCGATGACCGGTCTCGTTTGACCAGCCCACACTTAGGTGTAACGGAAGACATCGTTGACGGCACCCTTGCCCTCAACCTCGGTGCGAAATATTTGTTCGTCTGCATTGCGCAGCCGTCGACTCACTTCACGGCCCATGTTCATCTGAATCATGGTGAATTGTTCGATGTCCTTTTCATAAATCTGATAGAGATTGGCCACCGATATCTGGATCGCGGTGCAATTTTCCAGCGCGAGCACGGACGCGCTTCGTGGAAACAAATCCATTACCGCCATTTCCCCGAAGCAGTCTCCCTTTTCCAGTTCACGCAGCAGGTGCTCCTTGCCTTTCCACGACTTCACTATCGCGACCTTGCCGGTCTCCAACACGAACAGCGAGTCGCCCATATCTGTTTCGCGAAAGAAATACTCACCGCCGCGCACACTGACAATCGTCGAGAGGCTGAGCAGAAATTCCAGTGTGCCTTCACCCAGGCCGCCGAAGATGGGCATACGCTGCAGCAATTCAAGCCGTGCCTTTTCCATGATGGTGCCTATACCGTCGTCCGCTGGTCTGTCTCACCATTGTGCGTCAATCGATCAATGCGTGCAGCCGGGCCAGGCTTTTAAGATAGGGCGAACCCTGCCTCAGCACTGCATCGGCGCTCTTCGCGACGGGACGCCAAACGCACAGTGCAGAGGCGATTTCCGGCGGCAGGGCGATGAATGATTCGATGACTAGATCGCCGTCGAAGCCAATCTGCTTCAGCGTCTTGAAGATGTCTTCCCAATCGACGTTGCCGGTGCCCGGAACGCCTCGGTCGCTTTCAGAAAGATGCACGTAGGTACAGTGCTTGCCGGCGATCCTGAAGCCGTCGCGGAAGCCCTTTTCCTCGATGTTCATGTGGTAGGTGTTGAGATTGCCGACCAGATTCGGTTCGCCGATCCGTTCGATGAGCATCACACACTGTGCCGCGGTATTGATCAGGTGGGTTTCGTAGCGATTGCACGGTTCCAGCCTATTCTTATGCCGTACTCTTGCGCCCGCCTGGCAACCGGTTTCAGCGCCTTTACGATGTTGGCGTATTCCTCTTCGAGCGGCGGGTTTCCCCATTTCCAGCCGAGCGCGGAATAGGTGACGCCGCCGAGCATGTCGCAGCCGAGCGCATGGGCGACTTCGAGCGCGCGCAATAGAAAATGCTGGCCTCCGCACCTCTGCCGGGTGGCGAGCGCTGAATCAAATCTCCTCCTGCGTTAAAATCGTTTTACAAAAGGCTAACGCAAAAGTGCCGGGTATCGCAAGAGGCCGCGGCTGGATTTGTTTTGGAAGGCACAAAATCTGCCTTGGCACCTTTCGGCGTTAAATGGCACCGGGGGAGGCAAGCACGACGAGTTTCGGGGCCGACGCAAACGCTATCTCGGACAGCGATTCCCGGCCTTACGATGTTCGCATTGACCGGCCACGCGCCAGCTGATCCGTCGCCGTGAATCTTGCCGTCGCCACACGAGGCAGGTTCCGTCAGCGCTTTCCTGAGGCGCGCGAACCAAAAACACCCTTCTGCATCCATACGCAAAATGGTCATGACGTGAACAAAAGTTCCAATCGGAGGGGTTTCGCGCGCAGGCTTCGGAAGCCGGCCTGGCCCACGCGAGGAGCGTGGCTCGCCCGTGTCGGTGGTTACACGCAGGCGCAAATCGGCGAGCGGCTGGGGTTCTCGCGGGTGAAGGCGCACGGGCGGGACTGCAGCTGTTCTGGGGAGGGCAGGTGAAGGGTTTTCGTCGAAGGCGAACTGGCCCCGAGTGCATTGTGCCGGACGATCGGTTGATCGACCGCGCTTCGGTCCTGCGCTTATGCGCGGTCGTGCGAGCGGCTCCACGATATCGCGGTAAAATGAACGCGATTTTAGTTTCGACAAGCTGCCCCCTCTCAAACTCCATTGCTGTTGAGCGGGGGCCCGCTCAATGTCGACATGAGGGCGGCGCGAAGCCGCAATATTCCGGTGGTCAATGCTCCCGGTCGCAACGCCAGCGCGGTGGCCGAATTTACCATCGAGCTGATCCTGGCGGGAGACTCGGCTCATCACCAAAGGGCACTCGTCGCTCGCGAAGGGCGAATGGCGGGGCGACCTGTACCGCGCCGATCTCGCCGGGGAGGAGCTGTGCAACCTGATGATCGGCCTGATCGGCTACGGTCATGTCGGCACCAATGGGGTGAAGCTGTTGCAGCCGTTCGGCTGCCGCATCCTGGTGTGCGATCCGTATGTTCCGCCTAGCGCCGAAGATGCAGCCCAGGGTGTGGAGAAGGTGATGTTCGACGACTTGCTGCGCGCCTCCGATGTAGTCAGCCTGCATGCTCGGGTTACTGCCGGCACCACCGGCTTCATTGCTGCCCGCGAGTTCTCGCTCATGAAAGACGGCGCCTACTTCATAAACACCGCACGCGGTCCGATGGTGAACGATGACGACCTCTATCTGGCGCTCACGCGCGGAAAGCTGCGCGGCGCGAGCCTGGAGACTTTCGCCATCGAGCCGTCGCCGGCCGACTGGCCATTACTCAAGCTTCCCAGCGTGACATTTACCCCACACATCGCCGGCGCCTCCATCAACACCGTCAAGCACGCGGCAGCCATGGTCGCGGAGGAAGTTCGCCGCTTCATCGCTCGGGAAGCGTTCCTCAATCCCTGTTGATCGCGATGTTGGAGGCCTATGCGGGGAATATTGCGGGACAATTGATGCCACCCTTTGGGAGTCGAAATGTCTGATCTAGCGCTACGTCAGGAAATCATCAGCAATTGCTTGAAGATGAACAGCAGCGGCCTTAATCAGGGCACCTCAGGAAATCTGAGCGTGCGCTCCGACCCGGGGATGCTAATCACTCCAAGCGCCATTGCCTATGACCAACTGAATCCGGAAGACATTGTCTACATGAACCTCGATGGGACATATGAACACCGTCTCGCCTGTTCCAGCGAGTGGCGCTTCCATCGCGACATTTATTTGGCAAAACCGGAAGTGAACGCCGTGGTCCATGCCCATCCGACTTATTGCACGGCACTTGCGATCCGCCATATGGAAATCCCGGCGCTGCACTACATGATTGCGGTGAGCGGAGGTAACTCGATTCGCTGCGCCGGCTATCACACCTACGGGACGCAGGAGTTGTCGGAAGCCGCGTTGCAGGCCTTGCAGGGACGCACCGCCTGCCTGCTCGCCAATCACGGCATGATTGCTACAGGGTCCCATCTTGCGAAGGCGATGTGGATCGCTATCGAAGTGGAGACGCTGGCGCATCAGTACGTGATCTCCCTGCAGCTGGGTGGACCGAAGCTGTTGCCCGATCAGGAGATCGCGCGGGTCATCGAGAAGTTCAAGAACTACGGCCTCAAAGCCAAGAATTGAACGGTTGCTACCCAAGCTTTGAGGAGTTGACACTGACGCTTTATCGACAAGGCATGACCGATATCCCCATTGCTCCAGACGCGATCGATCTGCTGCTGATCGGTGTCGGTGTGAACGGTACAGGCATTGCTCGAGACTCTGCTGGCAGCGGACTCAGCGTCGTGCTCTGCGCAAAGGACGACATCGGGGAAGGGACTTCGCCGAGTAGGGGGAGACACCGGCCGCGTGCGTATGGCGCGGCCCTGCTTGTCCGACGTGTCCGACGGGGCTTCGGAAATGCGTGACAGCCCGCTGCCCGACGCACGCTCCTGCAAGGGTCTGCGCGAAGTGGCCGATCGCTACGACGGTTTCGTCATCGACCAATGGGGTGTTCTGCACGACGGCGTGGCCGCTTATCCCGGCGCCATCGAATGCCTGCAGCGGCTTCGGGCTCTCGACAAGACGGTCATCATTCTGAGCAACTCCGGCAAACGCGCGGCCGCCAACATAGTGAGGCTCGCTGCTATGGGTTTCGGCAGCGCCAGCTACACGGAGTTTCTTACTTCGGGCGAAGTCGCCAGGAACAAACTCATCGAGCGGGCAGATCCGTTCTATCGAAGGCTCGGCGAGCGATGTCTGCTACTCAGCAATGACGGCGACCGATCGATCGTCGAGGGCGTGGATGTAGAGCTGGTGGACTCCGTCGAAGCCGCAGATTTCATACTGCTGGCCGGCATCGATGGGTCGAAGCCGCTTGCGACTTACGAGGCCATGCTCGAGTGCGGCATTGACCGTGGCTTGCTGCTACTATGCGCAAATCCCGACCTGCTGCGCATCTCGGGTCAAGACCTCGCGCACAGTTCGGGAGCGCTCGCGCATCGCTATGAACTGCTGGGAGGGCACATTCACTATGTAGGCAAGCCTTATCCTGAAGTCTACACCGAGTGCCGAAACCTGTTTGCGCGTCGCGATGCCACACGCGTCCTCGCGATCGGTGATTCACTCCAGCACGATATCGTCGGTGGCGCGGAAGCCGGCTTCGATACGATGCTCGTGATGACCGGCATTCATCGGCCCGACTTTGCCGCCGCCGAGGATGATGCGGCAATCAGGCAGCGGCTGCTCGCGCTAACCTCCGAGCGCGGTGAATTGCCTGACTGGGTGCTGGTTTCGTTGCGGTGGTGACCCTACGCGCTCAAGCAACGGACCAGATATGTGCGGATCGCAGCCGATGCGCGCCCTGGATGGGCGTCGGCAAGAGCGGAAAAAGCAGACGAGCAATGGCGGGCAATTTGCGCAGATGGGGCGCTTGCATGCGGGATCTCTCCACAAGGTGGTGAGTCGTAGTAAAGTTTAGGCGGCCGCTAACTTCAACAGCCCGCGCTCTTCCACAAAAGCGACGATGTATTGCAGTCCCGTTCCGCTTTTGAGATTGCTGAATACGAAAGGTCGCTCGCCGCGCATCTTCTTGGCGTCACTCTCCATTACCTCGAGAGAAGCACCGACCATAGGCGCAAGATCGATTTTATTGATCACCAGGAGGTCGGATTTGGTAATCCCCGGTCCGCCTTTGCGCGGTATCTTGTCGCCTGCAGCGACGTCGATCACATAGATAGTGAGGTCTGAAAGCTCGGGACTGAACGTCGCTGCAAGGTTGTCGCCCCCGCTCTCTATGAAGACCACGTCGAGTTCAGGGAACAGGATAGTCAGCCGCGCCACTGCTTCAAGATTGATCGAAGCATCCTCGCGGATCGCCGTGTGTGGACAGCCGCCGGTTTCAACTCCGATGATGCGTTCCGCCGGCAGTGCGTTGTGATTGACGAGGAATTGCGCATCCTCCTGGGTATAGATGTCGTTGGTGACCACGCCGACTTCGAAGCGTTCGCGCATGGCCCGGCACAAAGCCAGCGTGAGAGCGGTTTTGCCGGAGCCGACCGGCCCGCCAATGCCGACGCGCAGCGGAGATCTGTTCATGGTTCTCTCTTGATCGAACTGCTTCACGATCTGAATAGGCGCGAATACTGGGTTTCATGGCGGCTGCTTGCGATCGCGAAGCCAGGTGCAAAGTTGCTCAAGCCGTCATCCGGAAAAACGATGCATTGTTCGATCAGCGCGGGTAGCAATTCGATCAAGGCACAAAGCGTCCGCTGGCCAGCCGCCTGACCCAAGGGCACCGCCTTGAGCGCCGTCAGCACTTGGCTTTCACACCAAGCCCAGCAAAAGCCCAACACCATATCGCGTTCGGCGATGCCCGCTTCGGCTGCCGCAAAAGCGAATGCAGCGGGATAACTGCACGAATCAAGCGCGGCAAGGATCGCTCGCCGCTTTTCCTGCTGCGCACCCGGTTTGCCGCCTAGTTGCGCAATAAGGCGGCGTAGCGAGTAGCCCATCTGCAGTGTCTCGGCGCGCAGTTCCGCGCTTTCGCGTCCCGCGAGTATGAGACTATTCCAATACAGCACTCGATCTGCAGCGTCAGCCAGCCATGCACGATGCAGACGCAGCGCGATGGGCGCTTCGAAGGTGGCCACCACGTAGCGTAGCGCATCGCCAATCCACGCTGCGGCACTCGCTTCGTCATGCACCGTGCCGTCTTCCATCGCCCATTCCAACCCCTGCGAATAGCTGTACGCGCCCACAGGCAGGGTGGCGCTCACCAGACGGAAAAGATGTGTCTGCGCGATCATCGCAGCGGCGGCCGTCATCGCTTCGCAGGTCCGCCGAATTGATGGATGATGCCGTGGTGTCCGAGCTCATTGCCGTCATGGTGATGGGCGCCATAGGCGCCGCTCTCGGGATCGAAAGGCGCTTCGACTTGAGAGACCTGCGCACCCATCTGTTCAAGCATCTGGCGCAGCACATAGTCCTCCGGCAAGCGCAGCCACTCGTTACCGACTTGCAGGGCGACGTGGCGGTTACCGAGGTGATACGCAGCGCGGGCGAGATCGGTCGAGGTTTTGCACGTGACGTGAAGAAGCTTCTCGGGCAGTGCCACGATCCGTGCTACCCGTCCATCCTCAGCCTGCAAGCACTCGCCCTCACGCAGTGGTTGGCCGCGCTCCAGGAACCACGCGACCTCCTCGCCATCAGGCAGCCGGGTGCGCAGGCGACCCTTTTGCCGCTGCTCGAAGGGCAGCGGTAATGCAACATCCCAGGTCGAGGCGGCGATGCGCTGCGTCAGGATTAGCATGGTGCCCCGGACGTTTCCTTCAGCGCCAGGCCGACGATGACGAGGGTGCGGCGCACGCCATCCAATTCCGCTACGTCGGGCAGGGTTCCCCAACGAGCGAAGCCGAAACCTTCGAATAGCGCCAGGCTCGGTGCGTTGTGAAGGAATATGAAACCCAGCAGATTGCGCAGTCCCAGGTGCGGCGCGTAGTCGATCGCCCGCTGCAACACGATGCGGCCCAATCCCCGCCCACGGTGTTGCGCATCGAGATAGACGCTGATTTCGCCGGTAACAGCGTAGGCGGGACGTCCGTAGAAGGACTGGTAACTCAACCAGCCCACGGTTTGTGCCGCCTTTTCGACGACCCAGAGCGGGCGTCGTTGCGCAGTGTGCTCGGCGAACCAGGCGCGTCGGCTCTCGACGCTCACGGGTGAAAGATCGGCGGTGACCATGCGACTCGGAATGGTCTCGTTGTAGATATCGACAATGCGAGGAAGATCCTCCGGTAGGGCATCGCGAGTGATAATTGTGTCCGCCATCGGGGTCTAAAACAGGAAATAGCGCTGCGCCATGGGCAGTATCGCGGCCGGTTCACACACCAGTAAGTCACCGTCGGCGCGTACCTCATAAGTCTCCGGGTCGACTTCGATGTGGGGTGTGTAGTCGTTCAATTTCATGTCGGCCTTGCCGATTTTGCGCGTCGCCGAAACCGGTGCTACCTGCTTCGCCAGAGCCAGTCGATCGCGGACGCCGGCATCGTATGCCGCGCGCGACACAAAGGTGAAGGCGGTACCCGTGCAAGCACCTGCGAAGGCGGCGAACATCGGCCGATAGTGCACCGGCTGGGGTGTCGGGATCGAGGCGTTTGGGTCGCCCATGGCGGCCGCAGCGATCGCTCCGCCCTTAAGAATCAGCGAAGGTTTCACGCCGAAGAAGGCTGGCCTCCAAAGTACCAGATCGGCGAGCTTACCGGCTTCGATAGAACCGACCTCGTGCGCAATGCCGTGCGTGATGGCAGGGTTGATGGTGTACTTGGCAATGTAGCGCTTGACGCGGAAATTGTCGTTGCGGACAGTGTCTTTGGGCAGGGAGCCGCGCTGCACTTTCATCTTGTGCGCGGTCTGCCAGCAGCGGATAACAACCTCGCCGACGCGACCCATGGCTTGCGAGTCACTGGAGATCATGCTGAAGGCGCCCAGATCGTGCAGGATATCCTCTGCGGCGATGGTCTCACGACGGATACGCGATTCTGCAAAAGCGACGTCTTCGGCAATGGCCGGATCGAGATGGTGGCAGACCATCAGCATGTCGAGATGCTCATCGATGGTGTTGACGGTGTAGGGTCGTGTCGGGTTGGTGGAGGAGGGCAGCACGTTCGCATAGCCCGCTGCCTTGATGATGTCCGGCGCGTGTCCGCCGCCGGCGCCTTCCGTATGGTACGTATGAATGGTGCGACCTTTGAACGCGGCGAGGGTGGTTTCGACGAAGCCTGATTCGTTGAGCGTGTCGGTATGAATGGCCACTTGCACGTCCATCTCGTCAGCGACGCCGAGGCAGTTGTCGATCGCGGCAGGAGTGGTTCCCCAGTCCTCGTGCAACTTGAGGCCCATCGCACCGGCCTCGACCTGCTCGCGCAGCGGTGCAGGAAGACTCGCGTTTCCCTTGCCCAGAAAGCCGAGATTCATCGGGAATGCATCAGCGGCCTTGAGCATGGTTTGCATATGCCAGATACCAGGGGTGCAAGTGGTTGCGCAGGTACCGGTCGCCGGGCCGGTTCCTCCGCCGATCATGGTAGTGACTCCGGACATGAGCGCTTCTTCGATCTGCTGCGGGCAGATGAAATGGATATGGCTGTCAATGCCGCCCGCCGTGACGATCATCCCCTCGCCAGCGATGATTTCGGTGCCGGCGCCGATCGATATCGTCACGTCGGGTTGAATGTCGGGGTTGCCCGCCTTGCCAATGGCGCTGATGCGGCCGTGCTTGATTCCAATGTCCGCCTTGACGATTCCCCACCAGTCGACGATGAGGGCGTTGGTGATGACGGTATCGGCTACGTAGGCATCCACGCGCTGGCTCTGACCCATTCCATCGCGAATCACCTTGCCGCCACCAAACTTGACCTCCTCGCCGTACGTGGTGAAGTCGCTCTCGACCTCGATCCATAAGTCCGTGTCGGCGAGGCGCAGCCGATCGCCGGTTGTCGGGCCGAACATCTCGGCGTAAGCCCGCCTGGAAATGCGTAAGCTCATTTGAGTTTCCCCATCACCTTGCCAGCGAAGCCGTGCACGACGCGCTTGCCGGCGAGCGCCACCAGCTCCACAGTGCGCGTCTGACCGGGCTCGAAGCGCACTGCGGTACCCGCAGCGATATTGAGACGGAAGCCATAGGCCTGCCTGCGATCGAAACCGAGCGCCTCGTTGGTTTCGAAGAAATGATAATGGGAACCCACCTGGATAGGCCGATCGCCGGTATTCGCCACGGTGAGGCTGACTGTAGCTCTTCCGGCATTGAGTTCGATATCGCCGGGCTCGATGTCCATTTCGCCAGGAATCATTGGAGCACCATGATCGTTCAGGGAATAGGGTGATGGACCGTGACCAGCTTGGTACCATCAGGGAACGTCGCTTCAACCTGTATTTCCGGGATCATCTCCGCCACGCCCTCCATCACCTCTGCACGTTGCAGCAGCGTAGCGCCGTAGCCCATCAGTTCAGTGACACTCCGGCCGTCCCGGGCGCCTTCCATGATGGCAGCGCTGATATAGGCGACTGCTTCCGGATAATTGAGCTTCAGGCCCCGTGCTCTGCGCCGTTCGGCGAGCAGCGCGGCGGTGAAGATGAGGAGCTTGTCTTTTTCCCGCGCTGTCAATTCCATGGTGTGTCCCCTCACCCTCTCAAACGCACGCTCGGTCAGGTCGCTGTGCACCTGTTCTGCGAGTACTCGACAAGGCTAATCGTACCGACAAATACACCGGTACTACGTCGTCCAGATCCTTGGCGCGTTGGCTTCGCGTCCGCATAGACTCGGACGCAGCACTCCCCATAGGCTGGTGAAGTATGCCTTCGCATCCTCCGCTGAGTCACCCAGATAACGCGCCACCAGGACTTCCGGTAATCGTGTAACGCCGCAGCGCGCAGCGCCTCGCGGCGAGATTTCCCGAAGTAGAGGAAGCGGCAGTTCGCCAATCATTTCGCTGGCGATCAGAAAAGTTCCACTTACCGAGCAATTCGCCAAACCGACCGGGGAACGCAGCAGTGGGTCGTTACCTCGCACTACCCCGCCCTCGAACCAGACAGTGGCGCCGTCGCGGCGTATATGGATGCGCTGCTCGAAACGTCCATTCGCAAATCGCTCGCCCGCGGCGCGACGTCCAAAACACAGGATCTCCCAGCTCGCAAACGTTGCTTCCTTCGTCAATTCGACATTGGCGACAAGTCGGCAGCGCGACTCGTCGAATACAATGTTCTCCTGGGGCAACCATTCCGCAGTCGCGTTTCGCGCGACGCCAAACCGTACACGCTGCTGTGAACTTCCGATGGAACACTTGTACCATTTCGTCGCGCCGGGAGTGGTGAGCAGGACGTGAGCGCGGTCCTCGACATCGACCTCGATGTCGAGGACATCGCCCTGTGCAATGCCGCCCGGCGGATGAACGATGACCAAATGCACGCAACCCTCGCCTTCAGGGTAAAACGGCTTCTGCACCACCAGCGGACCGCGATGCTCGCGGCGCGCGAGTACCGAACGCCCTCCGACACGCCGGATTTCAAGCTGCAGACGTGCTTCCCAGGAAGCGGGCCGGCTGGGGCTCACGGCGGAGGCAGGCATGTGACCTTCTCGAGCGGAGGGAGTTTTGTTTTGCATCGGCATCATAACTGGCCGGCGTTCACGTGGGAAGCGATGTAACTATTCTCGCAATCTCAGGTCAATTTGGGAAGTCGAGCAACTCGCGGCAATCCGTGCTGCGTTTTGCTAGACCGCCAAATAAGCCCTTACATTCTCGCTGTCCATTTCGATACCCGTGCCTTGCTTGATGATCTCTCCGCGCGACATGACGGCGAAGTGATCGGCCAGTGAGCGGGCGAAATCGTAGTATTGCTCCACCAACAGGATAGCCATTTCGCCTTTCGCCACCAACGCTCGAATGACACGCTCGATGTCCTTGATGATGGAAGGCTGGATGCCTTCGGTCGGCTCGTCGAGAATCAGCAGCTTGGGCTTCATGGCGAGGGCCCGGCCGATGGCGAGCTGTTGCTGCTGACCACCGGAGAGATCGCCGCCGCGCCGGTTCAACATGGTCTTCAACACCGGAAACATTTCGAATATTTCCTGCGGAATGGCTGCGCTGCGCGGTTTGGTGGCGAGCCCCATCTGCAGATTTTCCGCAACGGTAAGGCGGGCGAATATTTCGCGTCCCTGCGGCACATAGGCAATACCCCGACGCGCCCGTTCATAGGGCATCAGGGTAGTGATGTCCTGCTCGCCGAAATGCACCGCTCCGGTCTTGACCGGTAGCAGGCCGACCAGACACCTGAGCAGCGTGGTTTTGCCCACCCCGTTGCGGCCAAGCAGCACCGTGCAGGCGCCGGGCGGCACATCCAGATTGACGTCGCGCAGGATGTGGCTGCCGCCGTAGTATTGATTGAGTCCGCTGACCCTTAACATCATCGCCCCAGGTAGACTTCGATGACTCGCTCGTTGTTTTGCACTTCCTCCATCCGGCCTTCCGCAAGCACACTGCCTTCGTGCAGCACAGTGACCTTGCCGAATTGGCCGGCCAGTCCGGCGACGAAATCCATATCGTGTTCGACCACGACAATGGAGTGTTCCCCGGCCAATGTTTTGAACAATTCACCGGTGCGCGCCGTTTCCTCGTCGGTCATACCGGCTACCGGTTCGTCAAGCAATAGCAGCTTCGGTTCCTGCATCAGCAGCATGCCGATTTCCAGCCACTGCTTTTGGCCGTGCGAGAGCAGCCCGGCCAGGCGGGTGCACTCGCTGCTCAGGTGAATCAGTTCGAGGATGCGATCGATCCTTGCCATGGCCTCGCGGCCGAGTTTGGCGCGCAGGCTGGCCCACACCCCCTTGTCGGTCTTCATCGCCAGTTCCAGGTTCTCGAATACGCTGTGGTTCGCGAAGATTGTCGGCTTCTGGAACTTCCGGCCGATACCTGCGGCGGCGATTTCCGGCTCGGACAGGCGCGTGAGATCGATGCTCTGGCCGAAAAATACCGTACCCGCGTCCGGCCGGGTCTTGCCGGTGATGACATCCATCATGGTCGTTTTGCCTGCACCGTTGGGCCCGATGATGCAGCGCAGCTCTCCGGCCTCGATGGTCAGGGTGAGATCGTTGAGCGCCTTGAAACCATCGAAGGATACGCTGATGCCTTCAAGATAAAGGATAGGGCCGTGAACGGTATCGACGTCCGCGCCGAGCATGCGGCTGTAGGCAGCGCTGCCGGACGGGTTGCCGCCTAACATTGCATCGGCCGAAATGGTACTCATGCTTTGGACTGTTTGCGCTTGTCGAGCAAGCCAATCACCCCCCGCGGCAGGAACAGCGTGACCAGAATGAAGATTGCACCCAGGAAGAAAAGCCAGTACTCGGGGAAGGCTTGAGTGAAGAAACTCTTTGCGCCATTGACGATGCCCGCGCCTAATAAGCCGCCGATGAGCGAGCCGCGGCCGCCTACCGCCACCCAGATGGCGATCTCGATAGAGTTGGCGGGCGACATCTCGCTCGGGTTGACGATGCCTACTTGCGGCACATAGAGCGCCCCCGCGATGCCGCAGATCACGGCCGACAGCGTCCAGATGAACAGCTTGTAGTTCACCGGGTTGTAGCCGCAGAACATGATCCGGCTCTCGGCGTCGCGAATGGCGGTCAGCACACGACCGAGCTTGGAGGTGACGATGTATCTGCCGAGCAGAAGAGTGCCCAGCAGAACGGCGCCGGTCAGAACGAACAGCGCCATGCGGGTAGCCTGCGTGGCAATGGGAAAGCCCAGGATGCGCTTGAAATCGGTGAACCCGTTGTTGCCGCCGAAACCCGTATCGTTGCGGAAGAACAGCAACATCGCCGCGAAAGTCAGCGCCTGGGTGATGATGGAGAAGTAGACGCCCTTGATGCGCGAACGGAAGGCGAAGAAGCCGAACACGTAGGCGATAATGGCGGGCACCAAGATGACCAGCGCCAGCGCATACCAGAAGTGCTGGGTGCCGTGCCAGTACCAGGGATACTCCTTCCAGTTGAGGAACACCATGAAGTCCGGCAAATCGCTCTGGTAGACGCCGTCGTGGCCTATGGAGCGCATCAGGTACATGCCCATCGCGTAGCCGCCCAGCGCGAAGAACAGGCCATGTCCTAAACTGAGGATGCCGGTGTAGCCCCAAATCAAGTCCATGGCCAGCGCGACGATGGCGTAGCACATGATCTTGCCCACCAGCGCGACCGAATAATCGGAAAGTGCGAACGCACTGCCCTTTGGCAGCACCAGATTGGCAACGGGCACCAATAGAAAGAGCACGATCGCCGCGAGCAAAAAACCGGTCCATCCCCTGCGGTTGAATAGCTGCTGGCTGGGTAAAGTGGCGTTCACGGTCGAGAGTTTGTTCATCAAGGATTCTAGGTTTCGACCGTGCGGCCCTTGAGGGCGAACAAGCCTTGGGGACGTTTTTGGATGAAGATGATGATGAAGGCGAGAACGATGATCTTCGCCAGCACCGCACCGGACCAGCCTTCGAGAAACTTGTTGGCGATGCCCAGACCCAGCCCCGCGTAGACCGTCCCGGCGAGCTGGCCGACGCCACCCAACACCACCACCATGAAGGAATCGACGATGTAGCTCTGGCCGAGATCGGGTCCTACGTTACCGATCTGCGAGAGCGCGCAACCCGCCAGCCCTGCAATGCCTGAGCCGAGCGCGAAGGCGAGGGTGTCCACACGCGCCGTAGGTACGCCCACGCAGCTCGCCATTGCTCGGTTCTGGGTGACGCTGCGCACGAACAGTCCGAGGCGAGTGCGGCTGAGCATCAGCCAAACGGCGACGACCACGAACGCGGCGAAACCGATGATGACTATGCGACTGTAGGGCAGTACGACGTTGCTCAAGAATTGCACGCCGCCCGACATCCACACCGGATTTTCCACTTGCACGTTTTGCGCGCCAAATACCGTGCGCACGGTCTGGATCAGAATGAGGCTGATCCCCCAGGTGGCGAGCAGCGTTTCCAGCGGCCGGCCGTAGAGAAAACGGATGACGCAGCGTTCCAGCAGCGCCCCGACCAATCCCGCGCTGAGAAATGCGGCCGGAACAGCGACCGGGAGATACCAGTCGAACGCGCCGGGAGCATAGCTGCGAAACAGGTTTTGCACCACATAAGTGGTGTAGGCCCCCACCATGATGAGTTCACCGTGGGCCATGTTGATGACGCCCATGAGCCCATAAGTGATGGCGAGCCCGAGTGCGGCGAGCAGTAGAATGCTGCCCAGGCTCACTCCGGTGAATACCTGCCCGAGACGCTCGCCCCAGGCCAGACGCGCACGCACCGCCTTCAACGACTGCTCCGCCGCGGCGCGAATAGCGGCATCGCTTTCCACGTATGCAGCGGCGTGCTTCTCGAGCAGTCCTGCCAGCAGCGTCTGAGTGTTGGGATTGTCGCTTTCTGCCAGCATCTTTACCGCGGCAAGACGAACTGCCGCGTCCTTGCTCTTGAGCTGCAAAGTCGCCTCGACCAGCTTCAGCCGGTTTTTCAGGTTCGTGTCGGTCTCATTGGCGAGCGCTCGGCTTATCAACGGCAGCAACGATTCGTCAGCACTTCTGGCCAGTTCCTCTGCGGCTTGCAGGCGCGTGGCCTGGTCCTTGGAGGTGAGTCGCAGCGCGCCAATGGCAGCGGCCAGTTCGCCACGGATGCGATTATTGACAATCACGTCCTCCACATTCTCGGGCACCGGGCTGACCGGTTTGCCGGTCACACCGTCAAGCACTTCCCCGCCCCTCACAATCAGAACCCGCTTTCCCTCTACAGTCTGCACTTGCCCGGCCGCTAGCGACTGTAACAAGGGCAGCGCGCTGTCGTCGCCGGCAGCGACGAGCGCATTGATCACCACAAGTTTCTGGTCGGATTCGCCGAAGGCGAGCGTGCTTACCTGTTCGGGCGTCATCGCGTACACGATCTGCGCGCCCAACAAGGCAAGACAGGACAGCAAGCGAATCGTTATGTAAGTGCGCATGGGCGGAAGCATCTGCAGTGATACGAGATGCACTAGCACTATCTCGGCGTCGATCCGCCTAGCACGGGAACGACGATTCTTTTTGTAGTGATTGCAAGCGAACAAAGAAGTAACCGGAGCCGCGGGCACTGCGCCGCCCGCAGCCCTGGCAGCGGACTACTTCTTCTCGGGCTCGTCCTTCTTGTCCTTGTCTTCAGGAATGTACGGACTCCAAGGCGTGGCGCGGATCGGGCCAGGGGTCTTCCACACCACGTTGAACTGGCCGTTCGACTGAACCTCGCCGATGAACACTGGCTTGTGCAGATGGTGGTTCTTCTCATCCATCTTGATGGTGAAGCCGTCTGGCGCCTTGAAGGATTGTCCGGCCATTGCAACGATCACCTTGTCCACATCGGTCGACTTGGCTTTCTCGACCGCCTGTTTCCACATATTCATGCCGATATAGGCCGCCTCCATCGGATCGTTAGTCAACGGTTTGTCGGCGCTCGCCAGTTTCTTGGCCTTGGCGTAGGCCGCCCATTTCTTCTTGAACTCGTCGTTGGCCGGATTTTTCAGCGACATGAAGTAGTTCCAGGCGGCGAGGTGACCAACCAGCGGCTTGGCATCGACGCCGCGCAGCTCCTCTTCGCCGACCGAGAATGCCACGACCGGAACGTCGGTCGCCTTGAGACCCTGGTTGCCAAGTTCCTTGTAGAAGGGCACATTGGAGTCGCCATTGATGGTGGAGATCACGGCCGTTTTTCCGCCCGCAGAAAACTTCTTCACGTCGGCGACGATGGTCTGGTAGTCGCTGTGGCCGAAGGGAGTGTATTTCTCGTCGATGTCCTTGTCGTCCACGCCTTTCGACTTGAGGAAGGCGCGCAAAATCTTGTTGGTGGTGCGCGGATAAACGTAGTCGGTGCCCAGCAGTACGAAGCGCTTGGCGCCGCCACCGTCCTTGCTCATCAGATATTCGACCGCGGGGATCGCCTGCTGATTAGGCGCCGCACCAGTGTAGAAGACGTTCTTGGAAAGCTCCTCGCCTTCGTATTGCACGGGATAGAAAAGCAGGCCGTTCAATTCCTCGAACACCGGTAGGACCGATTTGCGCGACACCGAGGTCCAGCAACCGAACACTACCGCGACCTTATCCTGACTAATCAATTGCCGGGCCTTTTCGGCGAACAGCGGCCAGTTGGATGCGGGGTCCACGACCACTGCCTCGAGTTTCTTGCCGAGCACGCCACCGCTCGCGTTGATTTCATCGATCGCCATGAGTGTCACGTCCTTCAGCACTGTCTCGCTGATCGCCATGGTGCCGGACAAAGAATGCAGAACCCCGATCTTGATTGTGTCGGCGGCAAGCGCCGATGACATGGCCAACGCGCTGGAGAGCGCCAAACCAACCGCTGCAACACTGGTCTTTGTAAGAAACGATCTGCGCTTCATGAATACCCCTTTCGTATCGCATTTCGGTAAGAGCTTATTGACCTCGACAATGAAAACCTACCTTCATTGCGGGTGCTGCTTGGACTTGCGACCGCGGCTGCACGCTGTCAAAAGGAGGAGATAGCACGCAGCATGCCACTAGGAGTAAGGCGAGCATTGGCGCAGATCTTAGGGGGGAGGTGCGGTTTGTTCGGCCTGCAGTACGACGATTTGGGAAAGCTTTTGGTGCACCAAAGAAGGGCCGCGCACGTTTTTGGGGCGGCGCATCGCGGGATACGCGATGCGCCGTTTTGGCGGGAAACGGAAGCCTAGCGCAGGTGGCGGGTTTTATGCCGCTGCTCTACCAACGCTTCGGCCGAGACCGCGGCGCAGACATCCCCGCCGCCACCGAATACGTGCGCGCGCTCAAGCCATTGCTCGATCGCCACGGTAATGCGCGCGACTTCCGCATGATCGTATTCATGCTCGATGAGACGACGTACAGCCGAGAATTGCGCCGCTCTCGGGGTACTATCCTGTGTGCTGCTCGGGCCGGCACGGTGGTTCCACGATAGCACTGCGGGCATGCTGCAGGTGACGGAGAGTGCAGGCTTCTACAACACCGCGGGTTTCAACGACGACACCCGCGCCTTCCTTTCCATTCCCGCCCGCCATGACTTGGCGCGTCGCATCGACTGCCGCTTTCTCGCCACACTGGTGGCTGAGCACCGGCTCGATTTGGAGGAAGCGCACACCGTCGCGCGGGAACTGAGCTACGACTTAGCACGTCGTGCGCACAAGCTCGATGTGCAGTAAGGTGTCAAGAATGAGCTTGCACCGCGTAGGACGCCTCGCCCGAGAGGCTCTTGAGTGAACGCCACGCCACGTCTTTGCCGCGCCGCGCTGCCATTGCTTGTGCACCACACTCTGGGTCCGCTGCGCAACGAGTTCGGCGTCGGCATAGTCCACCTCGGTGTCGGCAACTTTCAACGCGCTCATCAGGCGGTTTACACCGAGCGTGCCATGTTGGCCGCGGGTGGTGATTGGGGGATCTGTGGCGTTTCATTGCGCAGTTCCGCAGTGCGTGACGCGCTCGCGCCGCAAGACGGGATATATTCGGTGATTGTGCGCGATGCTCACGGGCGTTCGACCGCGGTGTTGCGGTCGCTGCGCGAGATCCTGGTGGCGCCGGAGAACCCCGAGGCAGTGCTGGATCGCCTATGCGATCGATGCACCCGCATCGTCACGTTGACGGTGACGGAGAAGGCGTATTGCCGCAACGAGGCGGGTGGCCTGGGCTTGCATCATCGCATTATTGACGCAGAGCTGCGCAGCCCTGCCATACCGAAAAGCGCGATCGGCTTTTTGGTCGAAGCCTTGCGCCGCCGTCGCGCGCGCGGTCATGCACCGTTCACTGTCGTCAGTTGTGACAATCTCGAGCGCAACGGCGCAGCGCTGCGCCGGGTCTGCATCGAGTTTGCTGATTTATGCGACGCGGATCTGGCGCGCTGGGTCGAGCGTGAAGTGGCTTTTCCTTCGACTGTGGTCGACCGCATCGTCCCCGCCACCACCGACGCAGATCGCGCTGACGCGGCCGCCGATCTCCATATGGCCGATGCCTGGCCGGTGGCGACCGAGCCCTACATGCAATGGGTGATCGAGGATTGCTTCCCCACCGGCCGGCCGTCCTGGGAAGCCGGAGGCGCCTTGCTGGTGGCCGACGTCGCGCCTTTCGAACAAGCCAAACTGCGCCTGTTGAACGGCGCGCATTCGGCGATGGCCTATTTATCAATGTTGGCGGGCTATGAGTTTATCTCCGATGCGATTGCCGAGCCGCATCTGCGCCGCCTGATCGAAACGATGATGACCGATGAGATCGCGCCGACGCTTTCGGTTCCGCCCGACTTCGATCTCAATGACTATCGCAAGAGTCTGCTGGCACGTTTTGCCAACCCTGCATTGAAACACCGTTGCGCGCAGATCGCGATGGACGGTAGCCAGAAGTTGCCGCCACGCCTGCTCGCGCCGATGCGCGAGCGGCTGGCCGCCGGCCAACCGATTCGCCGAATGGCGTTGGCCATGGCAGCGTGGATGCGTTTTCTTCAAGGTCACAGCGACAGCGGCGCCGAATACCGGATCGACGATCCGTTAGGGGAGAGGTTGAGCAGTCTGGCCGGTTCTGCGGGCACTGACGCTGCCGCTTTATATGCCGCTATCGCTGGAAAGAGCGGCGTAATCCCGGTCGAGCTTGCGGTGCATCGCCAATTCAAGGGTAATGTCGTTACGGCGCTGGAAAGTCTGTTCGGGAGTGGTGTGCGACAGACGATCATCCATGCGGCACGGACGTTCAACTCCGAATGAGTTGTCCGACGAGGGGCGTAGACGTTAAATGAACGGCACGCAAGCTTGGTTTGTCGGCGAGTGCATGGTGGAATTGCGCCGGGCGCGCGACGGGCTGCTGGCACAGACCTTTTCCGGCGACGTCTATAACACCGCGGTGTATTTTTCGCGCGTAAGCAGGCGCCTTTCGGCGCATTTTGTCTCTACCGTGGGCGAAGATCCACTGAGCGATGGGTTGCTCAACGAGTCGATCAGACAGGGAGTGCACACCGACTACGTGGCGCGCAACGCGACCCGGCAGCCGGGGTTGTATTTGATCGAAACCAACGCCCGCGGCGAACGCTCCTTCATCTACTGGCGCGGGCAGTCGGCGGCGCGCCTGATGCTCGACGCCGAACACGCTGCACGCCTGCACGCTGCGATAGATACCTGCAGGCTGCTCTACTTTTCCGGCATCACCCTTGCGATCTTGGATGATGAGCGGCGCGAGCGGCTGATCAAGCTGGCGTGCGTGGTGCGTGAGCGCGGGGGTTGGGTCGCCTTCGACAGCAACTATCGGCCGCGCCTGTGGGCTGATCGCGATGTAGCGGTGCGCTGGGTCAATGTTGCTTTCGCTGCCGCCACCCATGCTTTGGTGACTTTCGAGGACGAAGTGCAGTTACACGAGGACGAAAGCCCGGACGCGACGCTGCAGCGTGTGCTGGCGAGCGGCGCTGAGGACGCTGTGGTCAAGCTCGGCGCCGAGGGGTGCGTAGTGCGCTCCGCCGTTGTGAACGGAGCGCGCGCCGTCCCCGCGGAGGCCGTCACAGTGCTCGATACTACCGCTGCCGGAGATTCGTTCAATGCCGGCTATCTCGCTGCGCGGTGGTGCGGTGCCACACCTGAGGACGCGGCCCGGGCTGGTTCGCGCCTCGCCGGCCGTGTCGTCGCTTTTCCCGGAGCAATCATCGATCAAGCCGCGATGCTCGATCTTCTGCCTGCACAATCGGCGCAGGGCGACTGAGAGCCTAGCTCAGGTTGCGGCGCAGCCGCTACCTGACAACCACGAGACATGTCAGCTCGCGCAGCGCGCAACCTCACCTGCGGAGTCACTGGCCAGGCGGCCGCCAGACCAACAACGTTTCGACCAGCGCGCGCAACAAGGCAATCAGTGGCTGCGCCAGCTTCGGATGCCATGCATACGGCGGGGACTCGTTCATATACGCGGCTTGGGCGATTTCCATTTGCAGCGCGTGAACGCCCTGCGCCGGTTGTCCATAGTGACGGGTGATGTAGCCGCCCGTGAAGCGCCCATTCGCTATCGAAGTGAAGTGCGTGGATTTTTGCAGCAGCGCAAACACAGCGGACTGAAGAGTCTCCGCGCAACTGGTGTCGTCGACGGTTCCCAAATTGAGGTCGGGTAGCCGCCCGGAGAAAAAACGCGGCACCTGCGACAGTATCGAGTGTCCGTCGAGCAGCACGGCGTAGCCATGACTCGCTTGGACGGCATCGAGCTCTGCCTGCAGTTCACGGTGATACGGCAACCAGAATTGTTCCCGGCGCGCAGCTATTTCTTCCTCGCCTGGCGCATGGCCGGCAAGGTAAATGTCCTGGTACGCGAAGGTGCGAGTCGGGCAGAATTCGGTGTTGTCGGCAGCGCGGTAAAGCGCAGTGCCCTCGGGATCACGGTTGAGATCGACCACATAGCGCGAGTGCGTCGCCACCATCAGACCGGCGCCCAAGTCCAGAGCGAACTCGTAGAGCAGGTGCACGTGCCAGTCGGTGTCAGGTACGGATTGTGCGATGGGTGTCATGGCACTGCGCAGTTCCGGCGGAATATAGATGCCCGCATGCGGAACGTTGATCAATAGCGGTGTGGTTCCAGGGGTCAGCGTGAACAGCGGGACGGTTAAAGGCATAGATGCTCTCCGAATCGGCGACTCCGGTAATGGCCTGTCGCGTGCAACGATGTGGGATCAGTCATTTCACCAGTACCCCTCCAAGCACTCTTCCTGCACACGGGTTGGCACCGAAGGCATAGGCGAGTTCTGCCGGCTGCGCCACCTCCCATAGAGCAAGATCGGCCCGCATACCCGAAGCAAGGCGGCCGACTTCCTTGTCGATGCCGAGTGCCTTCGCGGCGTTGCGCGTCACACCGGCGAGCGCCTCAGCGGGCGTGAGCTGGAACAGCGTACACGCCATATTGAGCATGAGCAGCAACGAAGTGCAGGGCGAGGTGCCGGGATTGCAGTCGGTGGCGACGGCGATTGCCACACCGAGCTGGCGTAAGGCAGCGATCGGCGGCTTGCGTGTTTCACGCAAGAAATAGAATGCGCCGGGCAGCAGCACGGCCACCGTGCCCGCTGCGGCCATCGCCTGCAAGGAGGCCCCGGAGGCGTATTCCAAGTGGTCCGCGGACAAGCCCTGATATTGCGCCACCAACGCCGCGCCGCTTGAATCGGAAAGCTGATCGGCGTGCAGCTTGACCGGCAATTGCCATTGCCGTGCCGCTTCGAACACTCGCGCCGTTTGCGCTCGCGTGAAGCCGATATCTTCGCAGAATGCATCCACCGCGTCGGCGAGCCCCGCTGCGACAACTGCAGGCAGCATCTCTTCGCATACCAGCGTGATGTAGTCGTCGGGACGGCCGGCAAATTCGGGCGGGAGAGCATGGGCAGCGAGAAAAGTGGCTTTGATCGCGACCTTGTTTTCCCGTCCAAGACGGCGGGCGGCGCGAAGTATTTTCATCTCCGAAGCCGTATCGAGTCCGTAGCCGGATTTGATCTCGATGGTGGTCACCCCTTCGGCGAGCAGATTGTGCAAGCGCGCTGCGGCCCCCGCCACGAGCGCATCCTCGCTCGCGGCGCGAGTGGCGTGCACCGTGGAAGCGATACCACCCCCGGCCTTGGCGATATCCTGATAGCTTGCCCCCGCGAGCCGCGACTCGAACTCGTTGGCTCGATTGCCGGCGTAAATCAAGTGAGTGTGGCAATCGATGAGGCCGGGAGTCAGCCACGCGCCATGGCCGTCATGTTCGACTGCAGCGCTTGATCCTGATGGCAGGTCGACGCGCCTCCCGACCCAGGCGATGCGACCGTCGCTGACAGCGAGCGCGCCATTGCGGATCGTGCCATAACCGTCGGCGCCTGCGCCTTCGTCCATCGTGGCAAGGTTCACGTCAATCCACAGGGCGTCCCAGGCCATGGCCGTCTCTAAGCCAACAATCGTTTCAAGGTCGCGCGGTAGCGCTGCGCCGCTGCGCGTGCATGCGGGTGTGCACCGTCGCGTACCTGCCAGACTCCACCCACAATCACGTCGCGCACTGGAACCCTCGCCGGTCCAAAAATCGCCATATCGAGCAATCCATCGTGGCGTTGCCCGGCGAGCGCTACATCGTGTTCGCGCAGCACGATCCAATCGGCCCGAAACCCCGGCGCGATGACGCCGGCAGCCTGGCCGAGTGCCTGCGCGCCGCCGCTGCTGGCGCGGCGATAGAGCACACCGCCCAGCGATTCGCCCGGCGTGAAGCTGAGTACATTGCGCTGCTCGTGTTGGAGCCGCTGGCCATATTCGAACAAACGTAGTTCAAGAAACGGATCGACGCCTACATGACTGTCGCCGCCAATGCCAAATTTGCCCTCGAACTGCAAATAAGGACGTGCATTGAACAAGCCGTCGCCGAGATCGGCTTCGGTGGTGGGGCAAAGCCCAACGACTGCGCCAGTGCGCGCTAAGGCGCTGGTTTCACCGGCTCGCATATGCGTTGCGTGGATCACGCACCAGCGCCGGTCCACCTCGACATGGTCGAGCAGCCATTGCACAGGTGGCGCACCCGACCAGGCGATGCAATCCGCAACCTCCTTTTGCTGCTCGGCGGCGTGGATGTGGATGGGCATCGAATTGTCGAGGTTCTCCGCAAAGGTGAGCGTGCGACGCAATTCATCAGGCGACACGGCGCGCAGGGAATGTGGCGCGACGCCCAAACGATGCAGTGGGTCGCCGCGCAGCGTTGGCGCGAGCGCTTCGAGCATTGCGCAAAAACGCTCGCTGTCGTTGATGAATCGCCGCTGTCCCGGGGTGGGGGAACGATCGCCGAAATTGCTGTGCGCATAGAGCACCGGCAGCAGAGTCAGGCCGATTCCAACGGTCGTGGACGCGGCGCGGATGCGCTCCGCCATCTCGACCGGATTCGCATACGGTTTGCCCTGGGGGTCGTGGTGCAAATAGTGAAACTCCCCGACCGCTGTGTAGCCGGCCTCAAGCATTTCGATATAAAGCTGCGTGGCAATCGCTTCGACGTCATCCGGGGTGAGGCGTTCGACAAAGCGGTACATCAGGTCCCGCCATGCCCAGAAACTGTCGCCCTGCGGGCCGCCTTTCTCGGTGAGGCCAGCCATGGCGCGTTGGAACGCATGCGAATGCACGTTGGCCATGCCGGGGATGATCGGACCCTTTAGACGCTCGGCGCCGGCACTGAACCGATTGGCTGTCGTCTCAGTGATGAGGCCGTCGTCAGCCACCTCGATCAGCACGTTGTCTGCCCAGCGGGAGGTCAAAAGCGCGGAGGGGGCGAGATATTGTCTTGGCATTCTATAACCCGGCAGCGAAGACGGACGATCGTTCTCGCTTTGCAAAAGCGAGGCACGCAGAGAGGGGTCCACTCATACGATTCTTCGCACCTTCACTTCTGCCACGACGGCAAAATGCTGCGTGTCATCGCCGTCAGTTCGCCGCTTTCGATCAACTCGTTGATCGCTCCGATGTCCGGTGCGAAATACCGATCCTCGGCGTAGAAGGGCACACGAGCGCGCACCGCACGATGCACCGCCTGCAGTTTCGACGACGTCGTCAGAGGCGCGTGTAAGTCGATGCCCTGTACAGCCGCAAGCAATTCGATGGCGACGATGGTGCGCGTGTTATCGGCCATCTCGCCTAAACGACGCGCCGCAAAAGTCGCCATGCTCACGTGATCCTCCTGGTTGGCCGACGTAGGCAGGCTGTCGACGCTTGCCGGATGAGCGAGCGACTTGTTTTCGGAGGCCAGAGCCGCAGCGGTTACATGGGCCATCATGAAGCCCGAATTGAGACCGGCATCTTGCACCAGGAACGGCGGCAGGCCGGATAATGTCGCGTCGATCAGCAGAGCGATGCGCCGCTCCGACAGTGCGCCGATTTCGGCGATGGCCAGCGCCAGGGTATCGGCGGCAAGCGCCACGGGTTCGGCGTGGAAGTTGCCACCCGAGAGTACCTCGTCACCAAACACCAGCGGGTTATCGGTCACTGCGTTGGCTTCAATGCTCAGAGTCGCGGCGACACTGCGCATCAGATCGAGGCAGGCGCCCATCACCTGGGGCTGGCAACGCAGGCTGTACGGGTCCTGTACGCGATCGTCATTGATGAGATGGGAGCGGCGGATCTCGCTACCGGCGAGCAACGCGCGGTATAGCGCGGCGACATCGATCTGCCCCGGCTGGCCCCGCACGTCCTGGATGCGCGAGTCGAATGGTGCGTCGCTACCCTTGGCCGCATCCACGGACAATGCCCCCGTGACCACCGCGGCGGCGAAGATATCCTCCACGGCGAACAGGGCGCGCAGCGCCAGGGCGGTGGATACCTGGGTGCCATTCAGCAATGCCAGGCCTTCCTTGGCGGCGAGCCGAATGGGAGCGAGGCCGGCGTGCTGCAAGCCCTCGCGCGCCGGCATCTTCTTGCCGTTCAGATGAACCTCACCTTCGCCTATCAGCGCGAGCGTCATATGCGCAAGCGGCGCTAGATCGCCCGATGCACCGACCGACCCCTTGGCGGGAATGCACGGTGAGATGCCGGCGTTGCAGAGCGCGAGAAGGGCGTCGATGACCTGTGGCCGCACCCCGGAAAAGCCGCGCGCCAAGCTCGCCGCTTTAAGCGCCAGGACGACCCGCACCGTTGCTTCATCGACCAGCGGACCGATGCCGACCGCATGCGAACGCACCAGGTTAGCTTGCAGCCGCTCCAGTTGATCGTTCGGAATGTGCGTCTTCGCGAGCTTGCCGAAGCCGGTATTGATTCCGTACGCCGGGGAGCCCCGAGCGACGGTCCTTTGCACGGCTTCGCTGGACGCACGAATCGCGGGTAGCATGGTTGGGTCCAGAGCAAAGCGAAGGTTACCGGCGGCGACCTGCCGGCACTCACTAAGGGTCAAGCGGCCGGGATGAAGCGTTAGCGATTCGGGCATGGCAATGGGGCTCGCTGTCGATATTCCGGGCCAGGGCATTCGCTGCGAGACGCCTCGGCGCGTAAGGCATAGGTCAGGTTGCCGCTCAGCGACCTGACATTCATGCGGCAGGGTACGCCAGGCTACCCGGCATTATCCCGTGTTGTGGTCAGGCAAGGCTCGCCTACCTGACTTCGCGCTGACATAGTCTTGTGGTCACGTACTGCCAATCATCGGCAGATTGAGCCCATGTTCCTTCGCGCATTGAGTAGCTAGCTCATAGCCCGCATCTGCGTGGCGCATCACGCCACTCGCCGGATCGTTGGTCAACACGCGTTGAATGCGCTTCGCCGCAGCCTTCGTTCCGTCGCAAACAATGACCATGCCCGCATGTTGCGAATACCCCATGCCCACCCCCCCGCCGTGATGGAAGCTGACCCACGTCGCACCGCTTGCGCAGTTGAGCAGGGCGTTGAGCAGCGGCCAATCGGAGACCGCGTCCGAGCCATCGCGCATTGCTTCGGTTTCCCGGTTGGGACTCGCGACCGAGCCTGAATCGAGATGATCGCGGCCGATCACGATCGGGGCGACCAACTCACCTTTGGCCACCATTTCGTTGAACGCCAGCCCTACACGGGCTCGATCGCCGAGACCAATCCAGCAGATGCGCGCCGGAAGGCCCTGAAACTTGATGCGGCTTTGCGCCATGTCGAGCCAGTTGTGCAGATGGGCGTTGCCGGGCAGGAGTTCCTTTACCTTGGCATCGGTTTTGAGGATGTCCTGTGCATCGCCCGACAGCGCCACCCAGCGGAACGGACCGATGCCGCGACAGAACAAGGGCCGGATATAAGCGGGTACGAAGCCGGGGATGTCGAAAGCATTTTTCACGCCGCGCTCGAAAGCCATCTGACGAATATTGTTGCCATAGTCGACCGTCGGAGTGCCCATGTGATGAAAGGCGAGCATCGCTTGCACTTGTTTTGCCATCGAGGATTTCGCGGCGTGGATGACACCGTCCGGATCCGTGATGCGGCGAGCTTCCGCCTCGGCAAGCGTCCACCCTATAGGCAGGTACCCGTTAAGCGGATCATGGGCACTCGTCTGGTCGGTGACCAAGCTAGGTCGCACCGTGTGATCGCCGGCCTGCACGCGGCGTACCAGGTCGGCAAATACGTCAGCCGCGTTGCCAAGTAGCCCCACAGACACGGCGGCGCCCTTCGCGTGAGCTTCGTGAATGATGTGCAGTGCCTCATCCAGCGTATTGGCACGCCGATCCAGATAATGCGTCTCCAGGCGCATCTGAATGCGGCGCGGATCGCATTCCACCGCCAACATGGAAGCGCCCGCCATCGTCGCAGCCAGGGGTTGTGCGCCGCCCATGCCGCCCAGCCCCCCGGTGAGAATCCATTTGCCCTTGAGGCTGCCGCCAAAGTGCTGGCGACCCATTTCGACGAAGGTCTCATAGGTGCCTTGCACGATGCCTTGGCTACCGATGTAGATCCACGAACCGGCGGTCATTTGCCCGAACATCATGAGGCCCTTGGCGTCGAGCTCGTTAAAGTGCTCCCAGGTAGCCCAATGCGGTACGAGATTGGAATTGGCAATGATCACGCGTGGCGCGTCGGCATGGGTCGTGAATACTCCCACCGGCTTGCCCGATTGCACCAACAAGGTCTCATCGTTGCCGAGTGTTTTCAGAACTTCGATTGTCTTGTCGAAGCAGGCCCAATCGCGCGCGGCGCGACCGATGCCGCCGTAGACGATCAGTTCCTCAGGCTTCTCCGCCACCTCGGGATCGAGGTTGTTCATAAGCATGCGTAGCGCTGCTTCGGTGAGCCAGGATTTGGCGACGCGCTGGGTGCCCCGCGGGGCACGGATCACCCGGGTCGCGTCGCGGCGCAGGCGATTTTGAGCAGACATGGCGGACCCATCGTTCATACTAGACCTCCAACTTCATGCCCGCCGATCAGGCTGGCGATTTTTCTATTGCGACGGTTATGCGATTGCTCGCTTCACTATCTGCGAGCGCGCCGCGCGACAAACCGGCGTGCAATCCGGCAAGGCGCAGGTTCAGGCGGCAATCTTCGAGTGATGATTCGAGATGCCGACTCGTCTGGAAGGCGTCTTCTGCGAACTCGGCCATCCCTTGGCCAAACCCGGATCGACTAGCCGCCATTGTCTCCCCGGCCGCGCCCCCAGTAAAGCAAACCGGCGGGCAAACCGGCGGGCAAGGATTCGGCGCGTCCACGCTCCGTCCAAAACCGCTATCCTTGGCGGCGAACTGACCCGTTTCAAAGCGTCCCATCCATCGCTGAACACGCGTTCCCATGCAGCCTGACCAAACCATGAAAAACCCTCTACTTTCTGCAGGTGTGGTTGTAGTGCGCAACACGGACCATGGCGGGCGGTATTTACTGCTGCGCTCGTTCAAGTACTGGGATTTTCCCAAGGGGGAAGTCGATCCCGGCGAAGATCCGTTTGCCGCGGCCTGCCGGGAAGTCGAAGAGGAGACCGGGCTCACCGATCTAAACTTTGCCTGGGGCCGTGTGTTTTGCACGACAGAACCTTACGGCGCGAAGCGAAAAGTCGCCCGTTACTATCTTGCCGAGAGTTTGGCGGGAGAAGTCTACCTGCCGGTCAGCCCCGAATTGGGCGTGCCGGAGCATCATGAATTCCGCTGGCTTGCCTACGCCGTCGCCCAGTCGATCCTGGTTCCGAGGGTGGCCGCGGTTTTGGAATGGGCGCACCAAATTGCGCGCTGTTAGAAGGCGCGCAACGCGTATGAAAAAGCGGTCGCTTGAGCGTCCAATTCCAGTTGCGCGTTACACCAACCCAGTGAGCCGTCGCGGGCTTGGTTAGCGGTGTGGGTTGCGATGCCATACAAAGAGGAGCCGGTCGAGCCAAAAGGAAAGTCCGATTCGGGGCCTATGTGCTTTTTCGACATCTGCCTGTTGTCGTGGCCGCCCATTCCGACTCCGGGCGGCGACGGCCTATCTCGCGCTGGTCGCCGACATGGTGCCGTTACGGTTGCGCGCGGCGGCCCAAGGACTGCGCCAAACACTCGATTCTTGCGGAGCGTGCATCGGCCCGCCGCCGGCGGCAGCCTTCATGGCTTGTGCCGAAGTGTTGGCGATCGCTGCGTTGCTGCCGGTGGTCCTCACCGGCGGCGCCCCGTGGGTTTGGACATGGCGTTCGCGCAAGGTTTGTTGGCCAGGCGCATCGCCGACACCGCTTCGGCGCAGATGCGCGGCACCTCCCTTCCGGCATTTTCAATCTGATCAGTGGTGGTGCACTGCTCTTGGCAAGCGTCATCGCGGGTACCCTGTGGAGTACGTCCGCTGCGGCAGCCACGTTCCTCCCCGGGGGTACCTTCGCTGCAGCGATGGCAATCGGGTTGCTCGGCTAGCGTATGAGTCGAGTAGCCATTCAGCAAGAACCAGATTCATAAAGACCTGTCGCACGGCGAACTTGAGTTCGCGTGCATCGGTTACGGGCAAGCGACGGTGCGCCGCTCAGGGTGGTGGTTTCGCTTGCGCCTCACCTCGCGTGCCTCCACAACGTCGCCCATTGCCCCGCTGCTATCCGTTCCGTGGCATCATCCAGCCGAACCCGCCAGGCAACCGGACCCGCTGGTTACTGCGTGAGTACAAGAGGTGGAAGATGCCAGGTGTCTTGACTAGCGGTCTATGGGATGACTCAGCCTCGGCTCTAGTTGTTGCCGGTGCAACGGGAGGCATTCCTATGCTCGCCGTCTTCACCGCTTATGAGCGCCCTGAAAGCAGTATCCGCGGTTTGCGTTTGGCCGTTTTACCGATGGCAAGGTGGTTGTTGAAAGGGGTAGTGCCCAGGAGTTGGTGTCGCACGAGGATGATACGCCGATGATTTCAGCACAAGAATCACTCGAACGCCTGCGCGAAGGAAACCGTCGATTCGTGTTCGACGTTCGGAGCGACACAACCACGAGCCAGACCCGCCGCCGCGAGTTGGCAACGGGGCAAGAGCCGTTCGCCATTATTCTCGGCTGTTCCGATTCGCGGGTGCCGGCGGAGATCGTCTTCGATCAAGGCCTTGGTGATCTGTTTGTCATCCGTGTTGCCGGCAACATCGTCGCGCCGTCTCAAATCGGCAGCGTCGAGTTCGCCGCAGAGCGATACCACACGCGACTCGTCGTCGTGCTCGGGCACTCTCAGTGCGGAGCTATTCTTGCCACCGTGCAAGAACTTGGGCGTCGCTCGGAGGACCAGTCGCGCAATATCCATTCGATCGTTGACCGTATACGGCCATCGGTGGAACCACTGCTCGGCCCAGAACTCGGGCACGACTTGGATACGCTGGTGCGGCTAGCCGTTCGAGCCAATATCCGCATGTCGGCAAATCAGCTTCGACATGGATCAGAAATCCTCGAGCAGCTGATCGAGAAGGATGGGCTCCTCGTCGTCGGAGCAGAGTATTCCCTGGATACTGGGGTCGTAGAGTTCTTCAACGGTGTACCCGGGACAGGCTAACTGTACGGTACGGCCGCGCCCATTCCCCCTCAGCTGTGCGGCGCATGGGACCCGACACATCGAGGTCAGCCAGCTCGGACTTTACTGTACGCTGAGGATTGCAGTGTGGCGCCCCAGGCCGGAATCGAACCGGCGACCTGCCCCTTAGGAGGGGGCCGCTCTATCCACTGAGCTACCGGGGCATGTTATTAAAATCAGTATCTTACGCGTACACTTGGTTGCTTTCGAGTGCCTTAATTGCTCTGTTTTTCCTTCTGAACGCTACGAAATCGCTACTTTTTTTGGCAGTGACGTGTGGCTACTTCGCATGGTTACGGTACACAGCAGCGCTGAAGTTTACCTAGCGTCGCACCTGGCTGTCGAGCAGTTGGAGATGTGCATCTGTGCAGCTCCGCCGACCTGGGAATCGTTCTTTGCCTGCTATGGGTTTGATCCCCGTGAGCTCGGCAACCGCGGTGGCTGCCTTGTTGACAGTATTGCCCACATGGGGCACTTTGTCGTGCCGCTCAAAAATCCATAGGAGGAAACCCGATGCGAAACGCTATTAAACTAACGACGCTCATCGCAGCTGTGGGACTCGCTGTCGCAGTCGCGGTTCCTGCGGCTGCAGCGAAGAAACTAACGATTCTGTCATCGATGCCGGGGCTTTCTTTCCCATTCTTTGTGCATATGATGAATCAAGTAAAGGCGGAAGCGAAGAAGCTCGCCGACATCGATGTTGTCGAGAGTGATGGGCAAGTGAGTTCGCCGAAGCAGACGGCGGATGTGGAAGCGGCAATCACCCGCAAGGTCGACGGCATTATCATCAGCCCGAACGAGGTGGATGCCATGGCACCGGCACTTCAGGAAGCGATTGACGCAAAAATACCGGTCGTCACCATCGACCGCCGCGTCACCCAGGCGAAAGGCGTGCTCGCGCATGTCGGCGCCGACAATGTGAAAGGCGGCGAAGCCCAGGGACAGCTGATCATGAAGCTCTTCCCCAACGGCGCGAATGTGATGAACTTGCAGGGCCAGTCAGGGGCGAGTCCGGCAATCGATCGCAACAAGGGTGTCCACAATGTGCTCGACAAGGCGGCCGACAAGTACAAGTTCGTGTTCGAGCAGACTGCCGGATTCGACCGGGCGCGTGGCTTGTCGGTGACCGAATCTGCGCTTGCGAGTCTGCCGAAGGCGCCCGATGTGATCGTTGCGGCCAATGATGACATGGCATTGGGCGCAATGGAGGCCGTGAAGGCGCGCGGCCTTGCCGGCAAGGTCACGATTATCGGTTTTGATGCGCTTCCCGAGGCGCTAGGCCAAGTGCGCGATGGCGGCCTGACGGCTACGATCGAGCAGTTCCCGGGCGCGCAGAGCCGAAAGGCGGTGGACATCCTGGTCAGCTATCTGCGCGACAACAAGCAACCCGAGAGCAGGCTCGTACTCCTGACGCCGGTCGCAATCACCAAGACCAATCTGAAGGAGGCCGAGCGGTTGGGTGAACTGAAGTAGTCGCTTAAGGCATACGGCCGGATGCCTGCGGGCTCCGGCCGATTGGTCAAGTTGGATTACGGTCCGAATCGCCTCATGTCGCAAACCCTGTTGCGCGTCTCCGCCATAACCAAGCGCTTTCCCGGTGTCTTGGCAGTAGACGATGTTTCCTTCGAGGTCATGCCGGGTGAAGTGCATGGCTTGCTCGGCGAAAATGGAGCCGGCAAGTCGACGGTTCTCAAAATTCTTTCGGGTGCGCAGCAGCCCGACGCCGGAACCATCGAGCTAGCGGGAGAGGAAGTGGTTTTCCCCACGCCGCTCGACGCCCAGAAACACGGCATCGTGACTATTTACCAGGAATTCAATCTGATTCCGACCATGACGATCGCGGAGAACATACTGCTCTGCCGCGAGCCTGGCCGTGGCCCATTCATATCCTGGAAGCAGATGCGCGAGAAGACCCGAGACGTGCTCGCCCGCTTGGGGCTGGCCCTCGATCCCATGGGGTTAGTGAGCGAACTATCGGTCGCCGAGCAGCAGATGGTCGAGATCGCCCGCGCTCTGTCGATGGAATCGCGGCTCATCATCATGGATGAGCCGACTTCGGCGCTCACCGATCAAGAAGTCGAACGGCTGTTTCGGATCGTTGAGGATCTCCGCTCTCGGGGACTCAGCCTGATTTTTGTGACTCACCGCCTCGAGGAGGTCATGCGCATCTGCGATCGCGTCACCATCATGCGTGACGGGAGGCGGGTCGGCGGGGGTAAGGTCGGCGAGCTTACCATAGAAGATATCATTCGCTTGATGGTCGGGCGGTCCATCGCCCAATTCTTTACCCCCCTGGCCCCTCGCGTCGCTGGTCGGGTCGTGCTGAAAGTCGAGGGATTGCGGCGGGTCGGCAATGCGGTCGATCCCAGTGCCTCGGTTCTGGAGGATATCAATCTCGAAGTCCGGGCTGGAGAGATTCTTGGACTCGCCGGGTTGATGGGATCCGGCAGGACCGAAGTCGCCCTCTGTATCTTCGGCGCCGACCGGCTGGACGCCGGGCGCATCGAGATCGACGGTACCGCCATCGAGATCAACTCCCCCATCGACGCGATTCGCCACGGCATCGGGCTGGTGCCGGAAGATCGGAAGCTGCAAGCCTTATTTGTCGATCTCGCGGTGCGTCCAAATCTTGTCATTGCCAGTCTGCACAATTTGATGCGCGGCTATTTCGTCAGCGATCAGGCGGAGAACGATCTCGTTGAGCGATTCCGCAAGAGTCTCAGCATTCGCATGACCTCGCCGGAACAGCGTATCGCCGATTTGTCCGGAGGCAATCAGCAGAAGGTGGTGCTTGCGCGCTGGCTCGCACTGCAGCCCCGCGTGCTGATCGTCGACGAACCCACCCGCGGGATCGACGTCGGGGCAAAAGCGGAAGTACATCAGCAGCTCGATGCGATGGCTCGGTCGGGAATCGCCATAATCGCCATATCGTCCGAGCTGCCCGAGATACTGGCGATTAGCGACCGCATCGTGGCGATGCGGGAAGGGCGCATTACAGGTAGCGTGATGCGCGCCGAAGCAAGCGAGGAATTGCTGATGAACCTGATGACCGTCGATGTGCCGCGGCCGGCTTTGGCAGATGCGGCGTAGTACCTTAATCGAACCCCGGACCATGCCCATGAAAACAGCTTGACCATGACTGAGCTCACGGAAACACCTGCGGGCGGCAGGCGCTCTCGCAGCAGTAGCGCATCCGCTGCCTTGCTCGGTCGATTTGCGCCGGTCATATTTCTCGTGGCGCTCATGGTGGTGTTCGCCGTGCTCGAGCCGCGCTTCCTGTCGCCGCTGAATCTTTTCAATGTGATGCGGCAGATTTCCATCACCGGCCTGATTGCGGTCGGCATGACGTTCGTGATCCTCACTGCGGGCATCGACCTTTCAGTGGGTTCGGTTGTGGCCCTGGCAGGGCTCGCTGCGGCGGTCCTCGCCAAGGGTGGCGCTCAGAATCGCTTCACCGTCGACGCGGGAGACGTCGCAGCAGCTGGCTACGGTTGGTTTGCGGCCATGCTTGCCGCGACGCTGGTAGGCACTCTATGCGGTTGGATTCAGGGGATCGGAATCACCCGCCTGAAGGTCCCCCCTTTCGTGGTCACGCTGGGCGGGCTGTCGGCGTTTCGCGGCGCAGCTTTATTGATTGCAGGCGGCGGCCCGCTGAGCGGCTTCCAGCAATCCTATGTTTGGTGGGGGCAGGGACGAATCGGCCCGGTTCCGATCCCGGTAATTCTTTTCCTCACCGTCGCCGTCATCGCACATGTTGTCTTGCGCTACACCCGATATGGAAGGCAGGTCTACGCGGTCGGCGGAAACCAGGAGGCAGCGCGACTTTCCGGCGTCGATGTCAAGCGTGTTTTGTTATCGGTGTACGTCATTGTCGGGATGGTTGCCGGTTTTGCCGGCTTCGTGCTGTCGGCGCGACTAAATTCCTCCGAAGCCGTTGCCGGGATCGGCTACGAGCTGACCGTCATCGCCTCGGTGGTGATCGGCGGGACCAGTTTGTTCGGGGGGACCGGTACCATTTTCGGTACGGTAATCGGATCGATGTTGATCGGTGTGCTGATCAACGGTCTGGTGCTGATGAATATTTCTTCCTATATTCAGCAGATTATCATCGGAGTCATCACCGTCCTGGCTGTCGCGTTCGACCAGTTTGCAAAGCAACGTAAGCGCGCGTGATCGGCCGAGCGCGAGGCCCACGTTTGTTTCGCTTCCCAGAGTGGGCAGTGCATTTCCAATTCGAGGTCGAACATGAGCAATGATGCTGTTCTGCGCGCCGGATTGATTGGCTGCGGTTTCTTCGCCCAAAATCATCTGCATGCCTGGAGCGAGATCGAAGGGGTCAAGGTGGTCGCTGTCTGCGACCGCGATATTGAGAAAGCACGCAACGCGGCGGCCCAATTCAACGTCGGCAAGACCTACGCAGACGCGGCCGAGATGCTCGAGCGCGAGCAACTCGACTTCGTTGACATCGTGACGACGATGCCGACCCATCGCCCCTTGGTCGAACTCGCCGCCAGCCACAAAATTCCCGTTATTGTGCAGAAGCCTTTCGCACCCACCTGGGAAGATTGCTTGGCCATGGTGGCGGCTTGCGCCAAGGCTGGCGTGCCGTTGATGGTGCATGAGAATTTCCGTTTCCAGGCGCCCATGCTTGCGGTTGCGAAGGTGTTGCGCTCCGGAGCGATTGGGGACGGGTGTTTCGGTCGGGTTTCGTTTCGCACCGGCTTCGACATCTACGCCAATCAGCCGTATCTCGCAAAGGAGACGCATTTCATCCTCCTCGATCTAGGCGTACACGTGCTCGATTTGGCCCGCGTATTCTTTGGCGAAGTAGACGGCGTCTATTGTCAGACGCAGAGCGTCAAGCCCGGCATCCTCGGGGAGGACATGGCGACGATGATGTTGCGCCACAAGAATGGCGCCACCAGCGTCGTGGATTGCTCCTATGCGAGCAAAGTGCTCCCGGACCCTTTTCCGCAGACGCTCGTGCATCTTGAGGGTAGCAAGGGGAGCGTCAGGATATTGCAGGATTTCAAGATGATCGTGGTGAGCGATGGTAAGGCGAGTACTACGGATGTTTCGACCCCGTTATTGAGTTGGACAGCACAGCCCTGGCACGTGGCTCAAGAGAGCGTCCTCAATACCGAGCGCCACTGGGTTGATTGCCTGCGCCGTGGCGTCGAAACGGACATTTCCGGTGCCGACAATCTCAAGACCTATGCTCTGGTCATGGCGGCTTACCAATCGATGAGGGAGCGCTCGGTAGTACGCCCTGCTGCTTGAACGCAGCTCCCGCTTCGTCTTGGTGACGCGGACGAAACTGGGATCGACATCAACGGAAGGGAAATATTAATGCACAAGCGGATTTTTGGTCGGACCGGCTGGCGGGTGTCGGAAATCGGTTTCGGGGCGTGGGCGATCGGGGGAAGTTGGGGTGATGTATCCGATCAGGACGCAGAAGGGGCCTTGCACGAAGCACTCGATCGCGGGGTGAATTTTCTCGACACGGCGGATGTCTACGGCGATGGTCGCTCCGAGCGCCTGATCGCCCGCGTGCTCAAGGCGCGCGGCAAGGGCGACACAATCGTCGCCACCAAAGCCGGGCGAAAAATCCAACCGCACGTTGCGGCCGGCTACACGCCTGCCGTACTGGAGCAGTCTGTCGACGCCTCGTTACGCAACCTGCAGCTCGATTCCCTGGATGTGCTCCAGTTGCACTGCCCCCCGGCGGAGGTTTACTACCGTCCGGAAATATTCGCGGCACTCGACAAGTTGGTTGCCGCGGGCAAGCTAAGGAGCTACGGCGTAAGCGTAGAAAAGGTAGAAGAGGCGATCAAGGCGCTCGATTATCCGATCGCCAGCGTGCAGATCGTCTTCAACATGTTTCGCCAGCGTCCGGCTGAACGCCTCTTCGACCTCGCACGGAAGAGCAACGTCGCAATCATCGCCCGGGTACCGCTCGCGAGCGGCCTGCTCACCGGCAAGCTGCGCCGCGATAGTCAATTTGCCGCCGACGATCATCGCAGTTTCAATCGCAATGGTGAGGCCTTCGATGCCGGCGAGACCTTTTCGGGCGTTCCCTATGAGACTGGGTTGGAGGCGGTCGAAGCCTTGAGACAGTTGGTGCCCGCCAGTGCTTCGTTGGCTCAATTGGCGCTACGCTGGATATTGATGTTCGATGCGGTCACCAGCGTCATCCCGGGCGCCAAAAATCGCCAACAGGCCGGTCAGAACGCGGCGGCGGCGAGGCTCCCGCCCCTCACCGAGGGCCAAATGGCTGCAGTACGGCAAGTGTACGATACTTACGTCCGTCATCACGTTCACGAGCGCTGGTAGAGCAGGCAGTCGATCGACTGATGCGCCGCCCAAAAGACGACGCAGCAAGTCTTACCACGCAGAGCCCGTTGCCTAGACCTGCACCAGACGCATCGCGACGGGGTAAGCCCTTTGCATCGCGTAGTGCAGGAGGGCGCGGATACTGCAGAGAGCATCGCGCGAAACGGTCATCGGCTTGTACGCGGCATGCGGCTCAATGAGGCATGGGCTATGTAATGGATGATTCGATCCTCAGGCTTTATCCGGCACCGAGCTGCGCCGTACCGCTGAGAGGGTGCTACCTGGCAGAGCGTGTCCACGAGCTGGGCAGTCCTGACGATCCTTTCGTCTACGCCAATTTTGTTTCCAGCCTCGATGGTCGCATAGCCATTGACGATGCGAAGCAGGGTTTAAGCCATGTCCCCAGCGAGCTTACAAGCGCGCATGACTTTCGCCTGTTCCTCGAACTGCAGGCGCAGGCCGACTGCCTTATCACGCACGCCGGCTACCTACGAGCCATTGCCGAACACCGGTTGGACGATATCCTGCAAGTCGGTATCCGGTCCGAAACCCTCGACTTAGCGAAATGGCGGGTCGCTCAAGGCCTGGCGGCGCAGCCGGCGATAGTGGTCGCGAGTGCGAGCCTCGATTTCGTCATCCCCGAGTCGGTTGCCCAGCATGGGCAACGCGTCTTTATCGCGACGGTCCGCGCTGCGGATGCCAAGCGCGTAGTGGATCTCGAGCGGCGAGGCTACCAGGTCATTGTCGCCGGGGATGGCCGATGGGTTGAAGGCCGTCCACTGTTGCAAGCGTTGGGAGGGCTAGGGTTCAAGAGGTTTTACCTGCTTGCCGGACCGCTGATGCTGGGCACCATGCTGCGCCAGCACATGCTGTCCCGACTCTATGTCACGATGAGTCATCAGCTGATCGGAGGCGAGCAATTCGATACAATAATCAAGGGAGTGCGGCTGGGCGACGCCGGGCGACTCGACCTGCGCTGCGCGTACTACGATGCGCCTGCTGCGGATCGTCCGGGCCAATTCTTCCTTCGGTTCGAGGCCGCGACCAGGTGAGCGGTACTTGCAGAGGCCGCCCGGCGGGTCCGCCTCGCCAGGGGCTTCTACCGCGATCGCTTCGACTGGTCACTATCGGAGTATGATAAGGAAGCGCAGGCTGTCGCCTGTTGGCAGTGAGCTAAGACCGGCAGGCCTTTGCTTTACCCGAACAATGCGAACGACGCCGGCCAGGGAATCGGTCAACGGCATAGAGGAGAACCCGAATGAACTTTGCTCGCTACGCGCTGTTGCTGGCTTTGGCGGCAACCTTCTGGGCCGCGCCCGTGAACGCCGCCGAGCCCGAGTCCGCCGGCACAATCAAGACCGCCCGAGGGTCTGTGACGATCGATCGCGCGGGCGAGAAGGTCGAAGCTTCAGTCGGTAAGCCGGTATTTGTCGGCGATCGAGTACATGCTGGTCCAGAGAGTTACGTCGGTATTACGCTCCGCGACAATACGCTGCTGACCGCCGGCCCGGATAGCACGTTGCTGGTGACGCAATTCCGATTCAATGCCGAATCGCAAGAAGGCAATATGCTGGTTTCTCTACTTAAAGGAACGTTCAGTTTGGTGACCGGACTCATCGCCAAGCGTTCACCCGAAGCAGTCGTTTTCAAAACGCCGACCATGACCCTGGGGGTTCGGGGGACGGAGTTTGTTGTAGAAGTTAATGGAGAGGCCGGGTGACGAAATGGCCACTCGTCTCCGTGGTTGCTCTGCTAACGAGTTGCGCTCAGGTTCCTGACCGTGTTGTGCTTTTGCCGAATGCCGACGGCAGATCCAGTGCCGTGATCGTAACGACCGCGAAGGGCGAAGTGAAACTCGCTACCCCGTACGCGACAGTCCAGGTGAAGGGTGGCGTGGCGTACGCCGGAGCTTCTGGCCGGGAAGAGGTGCAGGGCCGCTATGGTCCTCTACTGGACGCCCAGCCGGAGCGGGCGCGCTCGTTCGTAGTCTACTTTTTCTTCGAGAGCGCCGAACTCACACCGGCATCCAGGCCTTTGGTGGATCAGATCAAGACCGAAATAGCCAGTATGCCAGCGGTCGAAGTCTTCATTACCGGCCATACCGACACGGTGGGACCGGATAGTATCAATGAGGCCTTGTCGCTCCGTCGAGCCGAAGCGGTGCGCGATGCATTGGTCAAACTTGGCATACCGCCAGAGTCGATTCAAGTAGCCGGTTTTGGTGACCGCAAACCGGCCCTCCGGACTGCGCCCGAGGTGCCGGAGCCGAAGAATCGGCGCGCCGAAATCAACGTCCGCTAAGGTTGGCTAGCTCCCTATTGCGCTTTTATCGCCGTCGGGGTGTAGGCGGAGCCTTCGTTAATGCAAAAGCTTTCCAGATATGCGCTGGGACTACTCGCGCTGGCTGCGCTGTTGGGACATGCAGCGGGCTTTTATTCCCTGGGCCTTATCAGCCGGCTCGACGCGATCATCTATGACACACGGCTGCGGCTCACCATGCCGAACAGCATCGATGAGCGCATCGTTATTCTCGACATCGACGAAAAATCCCTGGCAGAGGTCGGGCGCTGGCCGTGGAATCGGGACCGTTTAGTCCAGCTAGTCAGCAAAGCGTTCGAGCAGTACGGGATTGCGCTCCTTGGCATGGATGTCTTGTTTGCCGAGAGCGATGAGAGTTCGGGACTCGCAGTTTTGGAGCAACTGGCGAGTGGTCCCCTTCAGGCAAACGAGCCGTTCCGAGCCGCGCTGCACAGATTGCGGCCCAAGTTGGATTACGACGGGCGGTTTGCCGAAACCATTGCCAAGTATCCGGTCATTCTCGGCTTTGCCTTCACCGATGGAGCCAAGGAAACGTCGACCGGCACGCTGCCCGCGCCTGTGCTGTCGGCCGAAGCATTGAGACGCCGCGGCGTGGCCGCTACTGTCTTTGAACGCTACAGTGGCAATCGACCGGAGTTCCAGCGCGCAGCGCTGGGCGCAGGTCACTATAATGGCTTGGCTGACTTCGACGGTTTATCGCGTCGCGTCGCTCTCGTCGCTGAATACGCAGGCAACTACTATGAGGCGCTTTCGCTTGCAGTCGCGCGCGCCGCGCTCGGCAATCCGAAACTGGTTCCGTCGTTTTCGCCTGCCGGGCCGTTCTCCTCATCCGACCCGACCATAGAGGCCATTGAACTGCTGACCGGTCGCGGTACGGTGCGGATTCCGGTTGATCGGCACGTCCGCGCGCTGATACCCTACCGTGGCGCACAAGGCAGCTATCGATATTACTCCGCTGCCGACGTGCTGGCTGAACGCGTATCCAAAGATGCAATGCGTGGCAAGATTGCGTTACTGGGTACCACAGCTCCCGGCTTGCTCGATCAACGCGCCACCCCAGTCGGCGAAATCTACCCCGGCGTCGAAGTCCATGCCAACATGCTGAGTGGAATACTCGACGGGACGGTGAAGTCTCAACCGGCGTATGTTTCAGGTGTGGAAATGCTGCTGCTGGTATTGGTGGCGCTGGTGCTACTGTTCTGGCTGCCACGCTTTTCTCCGCTGCGCGCGACTCTGGGTTTTGCCGCGCTGTTGGCCTTTTTGATAGCGCTCAACTTTGCCTTTTGGGAATTCGCGAACCTCGTGTTACCGCTTGCCTCAATCATCGTGCTTGCGCTGGTGCTTTACGCATTCAACATGTCGTTCGGCTATGTCTTTGAAACCCACGCCAAGCAGCGGTTGGCGCAGCTGTTTGGGCATTATGTTCCACCAGAATTGGTCGAGGAGATGAGCCGCAATCCAGACCGCTACGATATGGAAGGTAGAAGCGCGGAACTGACCGTCATGTTCGCCGACATTCGCGGGTTCACGGCACTGTCAGAGGGGCTCGCGCCGCAGACGATGGCGTACCTTATGAAAGAGTACTTCTCCGCGATGACACAGGTGATTCGGGCCAATCGCGGCACCCTTGATAAATACATTGGTGATGCCATCATGGCATTCTGGGGCGCGCCGGTCGACGATTCTTTGCACGCACGCAATGCAGTGATCACGGCAATGGAGATGCAGCGCATGCTGACTGAAATTAACCTTGCGTTCAAGGCGCGGAGTTGGCCAGAGCTAACCATCGGCATCGGTATCAATAGCGGAACCATGACGGTCGGAGATATGGGCTCACGGGAGCGCAAGGCCTACACGGTGCTGGGCGATCCGGTCAACCTCGCCGATCGGCTTGAGGGTCTCACCGCGTATTACGGTGTCGGGATTATCATGGGCGAAGCAGTCCAGGAGATTCTCCCTGATATCGAGTGCAGGGAGCTCGACCAGGTACGGGTTAAAGGACGCGCGAGGTCGGTTCGGATTTACCAACCGATGGGGGTCAGAGAAACGGTGGGTGTGTCCGAGCAAAACGAACTTGTCCTGTGGCGCCAGGCGCTGACGCAATACCGAGCCCAGGACTGGGGGAAGGCCGAGGCCATCTTGAAGCGCCTCGCCGCCTCGGCACCGCATTGCCGACTGTACTCCCTGTATCTGGAGCGGCTCGTGACCTTGCGAGTGCGACAGCCGGTCAGCTCCTGGGATGGTGTTTGGCAATTCGATACGAGCTGATCGCCGGGCGTCAAAAAGCAGGACGCCCACGCCCTGGATCCAACGAGGCATCTGGCGGCGTGGTCGCAGAATCATTAGATGCAGATCAAACCGCCTCTTTCAGCGGGGAGCAAGATCTAATACCATGCTTTGGGCAACGTAAACGAGGAGCCTCGAACCCGTGCTTTACGCTTGCACCGTGTTTTGTCCAGCGTCATGGAGCGCGGGCGGGAACAAAGGGGTCCGTTTTATTGCCGGGCCGCTAGGCGGGTACTGACGATCAACCAATCTGAGGGAATATTCGAATGACACACCATCCTCTGCGTGAATTGCAGTCTTTGGGCCAGAGCGTGTGGCTGGATTTCTTGAGCCGCGGTCTGTTGAAGTCGGGCGAGCTTGCGCGTCTGATCGAGGAAGACGGCGTGAGCGGGGTCACCTCGAATCCGGCTATCTTCGAGAAGGCCATCAATGGCAGCTCCGATTACGATGTGGCCATTCGTCAGCTGGCGCAGCAGGGCCTCGATAGCGATTCGATCTACCGCGAACTGGTAGTGGCGGATGTCACCGAGGCGGCCGACTTGCTGAGGCCGGTGTACGACCGGACGCTCGGCAGGGACGGATTCGTGAGCCTCGAGGTATCTCCCCTCTTTGCCAACGACACGGCGAAAACGGTGGCCGAGGGGCATGCACTGTGGCGAGCCCTGCTGCGCCATAACGTGTTCATCAAAGTGCCCGGTACCAAGGAAGGTATTCCAGCCATCCGCGAGTTGATCGCCGAAGGCATCAACGTTAACGTCACGCTACTTTTCAGTCTCGTTCGCTATCGGGAAGTTGTGCGTGCCTACCTGGAAGGCTTGCGGATGCGCCTCGCCCGGGGGCTGCCGATTGGCGAAGTCACTTCGGTAGCGAGTTTCTTCTTGAGCCGAATCGACACGCTACTGGACCCGCAGCTCGAGAGTGCCGCCAAACAGGGAGGCGCTACGGGAAAGGCGGCGGGAGAGCTGGTCGGCCAAGTGGCGATCGCGAGTGCCAAGCGCGCTTACCACATCTACCAGGAAGTTTTTCAGGGTCCCGAGTTTGCGCCGTTGCGCGAACGTGGCGCGCGGGCGCAACGGCTGCTATGGGCAAGTACCAGCAGCAAGAATCCGGCCTATCCAGACGTGAAGTACGTCGAAGCATTGATCGGCAGCGAAACCATCAACACCATGCCTCTCGAAACCGTAGACGCCTATCGCGATCACGGCGCACCGCGGTCGACCTTGGAAGACCATATGGCGCAGGCGCAAGGCGTTCTTGCGCGCCTGGGAGAATTGGGCATCGATCTGGCTGGCGCGACCGATCAACTAGAGCGGGAAGGTATCGTCAAGTTCGCAACACCGTTCGCATCGTTGATGCAGGCCCTGGAAGCAAAGCGACGCCTCGCCACCACCGGATGACGGTAACTCGGCACCGATCTGGCCCTTGCGGGTGTTGATCTGGATCAAGGTCGCTTTGCAGGACCCGGGCCTGCTCGGTTCGGCCGAGCCGCGGGTAGGTGCACCACGACCTCCAAGGGTTTCCAGCACCATTGCGGACAACGGCGCGCCTCTCCAGAATGCTCGGTGGACGACTCCTGATCAAGTCATCGTCAGTACGGCCGCGCCAGTAAGTCGCCCGTGGCGCAGCGCGCTCAGCGCTTCGTTGGCCTCGGTGAGCGGATACGGCGTTGCGCTTACGCGCACGGGAATCTTCGGCGCCAGTTCGAGGAACTCCCAGGCATCGGGGCGGGTCAAGTTCGCGACCGAGCAGACTCGCCGTTCTCCCCACAGGATGTCGTAGGGAAAGGCCGGAATATCGCTCATGTGGATACCCGCGCAGACCACCGTGCCGCCCTTTGCCGTACTCTTCAACGCGACGGGAACCAAACTGCCGACGGGCGCAAAAAGCAGCGCGGCATCGAGAGGTTCTGGGGTAGGCGTGTCGCTGTCCCCTGCCCAGACGGCGCCGAGTCCACGAGCAAAGCGCTGTGCCTGGGCGTCGCCAGGACGCGTGAAGGCGAATACCTCGCGCCCCTGATGGCGCGCCACCTGTGCGACGATATGAGCGGCCGCGCCGAAACCGTAGATACCAAGACGCTGCGCTTCGCCGGCCATCCGCAGCGCACGGTAGCCAATCAATCCGGCGCAGAGCAGCGGTGCGGCTTCCAGGTCGGAATAGGGTGCAGGCAGCACGAAGCAATAGCGGCCATCGGCGAGGATGTAGTCGGCGTAGCCGCCATCGATATTGTAGCCGGTGAAGCGCGCCGTGTCGCACAGGTTCTCGCGGCCGGTGCGGCAATAGCGGCACTTGCCGCAGGTATAGCCGAGCCAGGCAATGCCTACCCGATCGCCCTCCCGGAATCTTGAGACACCACTGCCCGTCTCGGCGACTGTGCCGACGACTTCGTGGCCGGGAACGATCGGCGACTTTGCGTTCGGCAGGTCTCCGTCCACTACGTGCAGATCGGTTCGGCATACGCCACAGGCGTGCACCTTTACCAACAGTTGTCCTGGCTCAACCGGGGGCAAGTCCAGATCCACCAACTCAAGCGGGTTGCGGGGGGATCGCAATTGCATCGCTCGCATCTCTCATACCTTGTTGGGATCGATTTGAAAGTCCAATGATTATGCGCGGAACATAGCGTTGCTGGCCGCCCGGCTCATTTTTTTTGATCGCCGTATTCCCGGCGTCCTCACCCAAGTCCGATTTTGATGTGAGTCAACGGGGCGTGGTGGCGAGGGGGAAGCCGCTGGTGGCGAAAAGCTGCCAAGCCCAGGTCGAAGACGCTCGAAACCCCCGCTACAACGCCGCAAGGAGCTTAGGGGCGGAGGAGTTTCGTAGAGCAAAGTCCAATCATCGTCCTTCCTCCCTCACGCGATGTACGAGTGGCTTGAGGATCGCCAAGCGACGAGCTTACGGGATGTGCTTGCGGCGGCGGCCCCTGATACACTGCAACCGCTATGTTCAAACATATCCTCCTGCCCACTGACGGCTCCCAACTGGCTGAGCAGGCAGTTATCAAGGGCATCGAATTTGCCCGTGTGATGGGTGCCCGGGTAACCGCGTGTCACGTCGCCGGTCACAACGACTTGACGCGGGTCTACGTGGGCTCCGGCGCAGTCAGTGCGAAGGTCGGAGCGAAAATCGAACAAGCGTTCGAAGACCAGGTGCACACAATTCTGAGCTTTGCTTCGAGCGCGGCGGAGAAAGCAGGCGTGCCGTGTGCGACTCGTTATGTCAACAGTCCGGATTGTTTCGCGGCCATTATTCAAACCGCCGAAGGAGAAGGCTGCGACCTGATCTTCATGGGCTCCCACGGTCGCAGCGGCATGACCGCGCTAGTATTGGGGAGTATCACCAACAAGGTGCTCACTCATTCGAAAATCCCGGTCGTGGTTTGCCGCTAAGGCACCGCATGCATTGATGTGATGGGTGGGGGATAGGCGGCCGAACAGGCGCAGCACACGACAATTGACTTGCGGTGCATCTCAGTTCGCTCGGGCGCGCCTCCGCGCTGCCCCTCGGGTGCCGTTGGCGACGAGAGCACTATCGGCGACTCTAGCTGAATAACCCGAAACGCCTTTCCCCGGCAAACGCCTGCACGCAATGCGCTGCGACCATGCCACCACAAACGTTCTCCTGCGCCGAGAGTCGCGCTACGACCGGCAATCGCTTTCGTCTTCGGAGGTGCATTGCGCGCAGTCGCCCACCCAGGGACCCACCGGGTCGCTGCAGCCTTGCATCGGTTCTCGTTTAAGGCCGGCGGGCCGGACGTTTCTCAGTCCATCGGTCGTGTAATCGCACCACTTCCAGCCGCGATGAAGACCATGGGGACATGTGTCAGCTCATGCGCATACTCGGTTCTCATCTTCGCCTGCCGCGGGGATCAGTTAACCGCCTCTCATGCTGCAGTCCCTGCGAATACGGGCCGACTGTGGATTCGCCTGAAGATGGTTTTTGTACATCGAGCCGGTCTGGAGTGCACTATCGGCGGACGCTGAATTTGCCGGTGGGAGGCGCCGCCGGCGCTACTTGCGTTTCCGCGCTTTGCCCGGGCCGCTGCGATATACCAACACGGGAGTGGAGCAGAGGGAAAGTACTTTGGTGGTCACGCTCCCGAGGAACACCTGCGCTAGATCACCGCGGCCATGCGAACCCATAAAGATCAAGTCACACCGCTTGTTCTCGACCGCTTCGACAATTGCCAGGGCGGGATGCTTTTGTGTCAGGGTATAGGCCTCATATGGCACGCCTGCTTCATGGGCGAGTTTTTCGATGGTCCCGAGGTATTTCTTGGCGGCCCGTTGGTTAAATTTGTCGAAATCCTCTTCCGTTATCCATCCTGGGGAAATCGCCACGGTTTGGTACGCCGATTTTTCATAGGAAGGTAACGCGTGAAAACCGACGACGCTCGCACCCTCCGATTTCGCTAGTTCGACCGCGGCACGGGAGGCCTTCTCGGCGAGCTTGGAACCGTCAGTGGGAATAAGTATCCGTGCGAACATTTCGGTCTCCTATCAGGGTGGCAGATGCGGCGATTGGTTCTGCGCCATGCTAGTCGAATATTTGCAGCAGCAAAACCATCCTTGATCCGGACCAGGCAAAGCGCAAGCGCTGGGCGTTTTTGGGCAACCGGTAGGCCGCTTCATCGAGGAATGCGAGAGTACGACCCCTTGCCGCGCTGAGGAGCATCCCATCTTGGATCAATTCAACTGGAGGATCGTTGACATAAATCGATATTACAGGCTGCGGACTGGATCGTTCCGCAATCATCGCGCGCCAGACCTCGCCACCCACGCGGCTCTTGCACTAACGAACCGGTATCCCGCACGTTCGGTCCGGCGAGGCAGCGGTTTTGCCAAGCGTCCGCTCAATGGTCATACTCGTGTGATCGCCGTTGTACGCTTCCGCTATGGCGCGCGCGGTCCAGGACCATCAGTCGATCTCGACCAAGTCTGCGTACCTGTCAATCAAGTGACGCTTGCGGTGAAACTACGGCAGCCTGGACCGGCCTATGGCAGATTTTGATGTCTTCAATGGCGACGCCGACGGCCTCTGCGCCGTGCATCAACTGCGCCTCGCGGAGCCGCGGCGGGCCGAGCTCATCACCGGGGTCAAACGCGATGTACGGCTCCTATCGCGAGTGCAGGCCCAGGCAGGCGACAACGTGGCGGTGTTCGATGTTTCCCTGGCCCAGAACTGTGCCGATCTCCAACGTCTGCTGACGCGGGGCGTGCATGTGCGCTACTTCGATCACCATTTCGCCGGTGATATTCCCGTTCATCCATTGCTGGAGCCGCATATCGACACCGATGCAGACGTCTGCACGAGCAGCATCGTTGATCGGCTGCTGCAAGGGCGTTTCCGAGCCTGGGCGGTGACTGCCGCGTTCGGCGACAACTTGCAGAACACAGCCTGCGAACTAGCCAAACCGTTGGGCTTGTCTGACGGCGACCTCGGGCAACTGCGAATGCTCGGCGAGTGCCTCAACTACAACAGCTACGGTGAATCGGAAGCCGATCTTTACTATCCTCCCGCAGTCCTGTATCGCTCTATGGCCCCGTTCCGCGATCCGCTAGCCTTTGTAGCCGAACGTCCGGAGGTCGACTGCCTGGACACGGGCATGCGAGAGGATCTCGATCGCGCACGCCGGACCGAGCCTACGTCCACCTGGTCGGGGGGAGAAGCGTATGTGCTGCCCTCGGTCGCTTGGTGCCGGCGAGTGGCGGGAACCTTCGCCAATGTTCTCGCCAGAGAGGAACCCTCGGTGATGCACGCGGTGCTTGCGCCGAGACGGGCCGGCGGCTACACGGTGAGCGTCCGCATGGCTGAGCACGCATCGCTCACGGCCGAGCAGTTGTGTCGTGAATTTCCAACCGGCGGAGGCCGCGTGCGGGCCGCCGGCATCAATGAGCTGCCCGAGCAAGAGTTGCAGCCTTTTCTGGCTCGGCTGCGAGCGATTACAGAGCGTGAGAACCGAGGTCGTTAGTTAATGCGTCCGGGGCATAGTCGGGAAACGTGCGGACGAGATTTAGAGGGGCTAAGCTGCCTTGGTGCTGCGCTCTCCGAGCCTGCGGGTACAGCCAGGCAGCCTCGCGACAACCGAAGTGGAAAGCAACGATGGCGCAAGTCCCTGGCACCAGGAAGCCCGCACCTGCCCGGGCAACAGCCGTCCGCCGCAAGGCGGCGCAGCCGCAGAGCCCAAGTCAACGAATCGGCGCCTTTGGCCTTGGTTCGGCAATACGCCGCTCGGCCGCAGGATGCCGAACCCGATAACCAAATCGCACCGAGATGGCCATAGTGGTGCGATCCAAGCTCAAAGGCAGGCTCCTCAGGTGCAAGTTCCTGGAGAAAGTGATTCGCCATGGCGGGGAACGCGGGACACGACAATATTCGGCCACGCAATATACAAGTGCATTCTGGTGCGCACGGGTGGTTCCGAGATCCCGGGTAACGCCATTCTGGCTGCGGTGAAACCCGCCAAGGGCCTGGGCGCGAAATTAAGCGGTTCTTTCGCCATGGACGACCACCCGGTGTCCCTTTGGTCGATTGCCTACCGGGGCGACATTCCTTCCAAAGGAATTCCGGGATGCACGCGAAGCCCTCGCAAAACACTACTCGGGTATGCTTGCTCGTGCAGCCAAAACCGCGGATGTTCCCTACGCCATCGATTTTGTCCGGGCTTCTCGCCTTGCAAGGCGATATTGAACCTGCCGAAAACCATGGCTGTGACTTCCTCCGCATGGCCTCGCAGGACCTGGATGGCATGAGCGGATTGGTGCCGGGCAGCGAGATCAACAGGGTGCTCGCTCATAGCAAGATCCCGGTGCTGGTATATCGTTAGCGCGGCTAGTCCGATACGAAGACAGGGGAACTCGGAGACATGGTGAAAAAATGTTCAAGCACATATTGATTGCCATCGACGGCAGTGAATTGTCCGGCCGGACCGCGCAGGCCGGCGTGGAGTTGGCGAAATCGCTGGGCGCCAAGGTGACCGGGCTGTTCGCGATGGCCCAGTATCCGATCACGGGCTACGGTGAAATGGGTGCCGTGCCCCTGATCACTCCGGAAGAATTTCTGCGGGAGGAGAAAAAGCAAGCGCGGGGGATACTCGGCACTTTGACGAAGGCGGCGCAGGACGCAGGCGTCGATTGCGAGACTCATGCGGTCGTCAACGACGTTCCTTACAAAGCGATCATCGAGACTGCGATGCAAAAGGGCTGCGACATCATTTTCATGGCCTCCCACGGCAGACGCGGTTTGGAAGCATTGGTGCTGGGCAGCGAGACCAACAAGGTGTTGACGCACAGCAAGATTCCGGTGCTGGTTTACCGTTGACCGACCTCTTCTGGCTCGACTTCCATCTTGTCCTGGCCAGCCTTGCGTGGGCTGTCAATTGAATTGAACCAGGTAGGCCAGCCGATCAAAAGAAATACGTTGCGAGTACCTGCCAAAGCCTTCGCTCCGGCGACGCGCCGTATTCGCTGCCGGGCTGGCCGCTGTTCAGCTGCCACTGCAACGCGGCATCGACATGCGTCCAGTGGTAGCGCGTTTCCGTCCAGAACTGGCGGCTGGAATCGACGGGGTTAACAAAAACATCCGTCGTCAGGTCAAGATGATTGACTAAGGCATCCTGCCAATAGCCGCGGAGGAAGACCTTGCGCCTGGTCGGAGGGTCTTGCAGGTTCGCCGCCAACGCTCGATAGCGCCCGTAGTTGATTGGTGGGCCGCGCCTGAGCGCGTCCCAATCCGCCTGGTTGAGGCCGGCGCCGTTATATTGGTACTCGAGCGTGAGCGACAGTTTGTTGGCCGCGGTGTAAGTGAATCCCGTAGCCAGCCGCGAGCGAAAGGCGATGTCCTCGGGCAGCAGCAACGCCTGCGAAATGAGTGAGGGCGTGCGTCCGACGGACCATTCCACGTAGGCAACGGTAGCCTCATTGACCAACGCGGTCAGATTGAGGCCGAGTTGCGGCGATTGGCCGGCCCCGCCGAAGAGCAGCCATTGTGGATCGAACCGATCGGAGAGCTTCTGGGTGCCGGCAACGAGCCAGCGGTCGCGACCATTGCTGGCGCCGAGATCCGCACTGAAGGCGCTGTCGCTCGGTTGATCGGCGAGCTTCGGCGAATAAAGCGCGCTCAGCGCCCCCTCGTTCCACAACGTCTGCGCTCTCACCATCACGCTGCCGAGGCGGTTTTCGCGCAGGCTTGCGGGATCGACTGAAACAACGGAACGGACGGCGCCGGCGCGGAAAAAATCGGTTGGGTTGTAAGCCGAGGCAACGCCGTACCGGGCATTGATGCGGCCTAAGTCGGCAATCCGATCGGGACGTGCCTGCCAGCTCAAGTACGCCTCCTTCAGGGTGTTGACGTTAGTCTCGTGGGAGGACCGGTCTTCCCACCTGGCGTCGAGTCGGTCCGCAAACACCGCTCGCCAGTCAGCGGCGAAGGTCTTGTCATAGCGCACATCGAGCGACAGTCGCTCGACCTGCAGCCGTGCCGCGTTGGCCCGCGAGGTCGATTCGCTCCACGCCGCTTCGCTGAAGAGGCGCCAATTGCTGCCCTGTGCGGTCTCAGTGGCAGTCTTGTCGGCGAGTAACAGCGCGGCCGCGTCCGGATCATCGGCCAGCACGGCTGTCGCCGCCGCCAACAGCGTGAGGATGAGGAGCCTGCGCGACGGACTCCCGAGACAGGCATCCACTACTCAGGTTTGAAGCGCGGTAGGTAATCGCGCTGCAGCCAGGTCTCCGGCACGTCGCGCCAGGCATAGTCGGTGTAGCGCATCACCGTGACCCAGTTGGGGTCCAGTCCATCGATGATCACCGTTTCGGTAGGACGCTGCACCCCGAGTTGCGCCTGGTAGTGCCGGTAGTACGCCGTCTTCAGAAGTCGGTCGCTTTCGGTGTAAAAGCGCGCCTTGACCGGCCGGTTGTTGGCGGAATCGATCCACATCTCGATGTGATGATAGGTGACATCCGGCGACACCGCAGCGAGCGCCAGCTTGTAGCAGCGCCGAGTTTCGCGCTCCCCGTCCTGAGTCTCTTCCTCGGCCGTCAATTGTGCCTGGTAGTCTTTAGCCAGGTTGACCGTCACCACGTCGCCGTTCGCCGCCTGGCCCAGCAGCCGTTGCTGCGGAGACAAGCGGATGCTCGCCTTGCTCGACGGGTCGTAGAACCACAAGTCGTTGCCGTTCTTCAGCATCAACTTATCGGCATCGCGTGCCGGGGCGACGAAGCGGATCAAGCTGCGGAACTGACCACTGTTGGAGTCGGCCTTCGAGTACACGCCGAGCGTATTGCTGTCACTCTGCTTGCCGTTGCGGTATTCAACCAGTGTTACCGTCAGGCCAAACGGCTTGTCCGGGTTGCGGATAGCATCGCTTGCGGAGAGGATCGCCTGCGCGCTGGGGGCCGCCCCGGCGCCGCCTGCCAGCGCGAGCAGTGCGGCGCAGGCGACAAGTGGTTGAAATTTCATGGTGGAGTCCCTCTCTCTACTAGACATGGCGCAGCGCATCGACGATGTTCATTCGTGCGCCGCGGCGCGCGGGCCACCACGCCGAGACGGCGGCGACCACAGTGAGACCGACGGCGGTGCCGAAGATCAATGCCGTTTCGCCCCATACCCGCACGTTGAGCGGCACCCGGTCGGCCTGCCCCGGCGGGGACCAGGTCAAGCCGGCGTGATTGATGAGCCAGGCGAGTGCCAATGCGCTTAGTACCCCGACCACCGCGCCGCTCAAACCGAGAAGCAGGCCTTCACAAACGAACAGCCGGCGGATGCCTCCGCGGCGCAAACCCATAGCGCGCAAGGTGCCGATTTCGGTCGTGCGCTCGACCACTGCCATGGTCATCGTGTTGCCCACAGTGAACAGCACGATCGCCCCGATCAATACGGCCATGAAGCCGAAGATCGCGGCAAACATGGCGATGGCTTGACCGTAGAACGGATTGAGCGTGGTGAATTCTTGAATCTGTAGCGGCTCGCCCCCGAGGCTTGTGGCCAGGAGCTGCTCGAGCCGTGCCTTCGCCTCCGCGATCTGCTTGGTGTGCGTGAGCTGCAGCGCGATTGCGGTCACCTGAGGCGTGTCGCCGCCGTAGACCAGGCGCTGGGCTTGCTTCAGGTGCATGCCGACGTACATGTCGTCCAGCTCTTTCACTCCCTGGCTCTCGGCCTTCACTACGTTGAGCGAGGCGACGTTCGGCGCGCCGTGGACGTTCGAGGCGAGCAGCTCGATACGCGTCTCGCCTGCCGGGGCAGTCGAGGTCGGCTTCGCTTCCAACACTGCCAGTGCGCCAATGTCCTCGGGCAGGCGGGCAGTTGCGAGCGCCGGAGCATTTGGCTGCGCGCAGTTCGCGACGGCGAGCTGCCGGCACAACTGCAGCACGCGCGCCACCCCGGTGCCGACGACTACAGCATCGTCGGCAGTGTCGGTCAGCGCAAGCGGCCGCGTATTGAACGGGAACCCGTAATCGTTCCAGCGGCGCATCCGGTTTTGATCCTCGATGACGGCGCCAGCGCCGAAGACGGTGCGCGATACGCCCGCCGCGAAATTGCCGGCTATGCCGCCGAGCGAGAGCGTCGGCGTGACTACCGCCAGCATCGGCGCAAGAACCGGATCATGCGCGAGGATATCGATCACGCGCGAATAGTCGGCAATACCATAGGCGCCGGGGTTGCCTGTACCGTAGAGAAAATAGTCCGTGTGCTGAATTTGCAGATGACCAATGCGCTGCACGGTTTGCGTCTCGAGACCGTAGGTGACATTGCGGCTGTAGCCGCCGAAGATCAGGATGGTGACGGCACCGATCACCATGGCCGTCAATGTCGTGAGCGAGCGGCGCCGGTTGCGCAACAGGTTGCGCAGGGCCAACGAAAGGGTCTTCATGCCATGGCCTCCACTTCAGCGCGGCGTACGATTCTTTCGATCCGGCCATCCCGGATCATGACCGCATCGTCTGCGGCCGCCAGGACCTGGGCATCGTGGGAAGAAAACACGAACGAGACGTGGTGTTCACGCTGCATGCGGCGCATTAGAGCGATGATGGCCGCGCCGGTGTGGCTGTCGAGGTTCGCGGTGGGTTCGTCGGCGAGAATCAGCTGCGGCGATGGCGCTAGCGCGCGGGCAATCGCGACGCGCTGGCGCTGCCCTCCGGAGAGTTGGCCGGGAAAGTTTCTCGCCTTGTCGGCTAGGCCGACCGCATCGAGCAGCGCCTCGACCCGCTGCCTTCGTTGTGGCGGCGTTACACGCGAGAGCAGCAGCGGGTATTCAACGTTCTCGTAGGCGGTCAGCACCGGCAGCAGATTGAAATTCTGGAAGATGAAGCCGATGTGGCGTGCCCGGAAATCAGACAGGGCATCATCGGAGAACTGTTGCACCCGCTCGCCGGCCACGATCACCTCCCCCTGGTCAGGCTGATCGATGCAGCCGATGACGTTAAGCAGCGTGGTCTTACCACTGCCGGAAGGACCGGAGATCACGGTGAAGCAGTCGGGGCGGATCGCAAGCTCGACATCGATCAGTGCCGGAACGTCCACTGCATCGAGGTGGTAGGTCTTGGCGACTTGGTTCAGGGTGACGACATGCATGGCGTCCTCGGATGACATAAGAATTGGCCGATCTAGTCAGTCGCATGCGCCGAACCCCGTGCGCGAACGCCTTCGATTCGTTGCAGCGGCGGGGCCATACTAGCGGGCTCGCGGAATTTTCCGAAATCACTTAGCGACGAACCGCGCGTCTGCCTTCGCCAAGCGCCGGCAAACGGCCGTCAATGGCATGCTACCGTGCAGGCGGGGCGCTTGGTTCACACAGGGGCGATGCAGGACAGCCCCGCGCCGAAAGCGCGCTTCATTGTCGCTTTGACCTGACTTAATTGCCGGGGCGCATGGGCGGGGTGCTCGCACGCCGTGTTGACCTGGATCGACGGCTCCGCTGACGCAGTCCGGTCGGCGAGTTGCTGGTTTGCCTGGGCCGGGACGTGTGCCGTCCATGACACGGAGCAGGTCGACTGTGATCGCCTTTGCTGACAGCTTGCGCCCGATACCTGAGGTGTCTGCATTTTGAGGTCGATTGCAAGGAGCGCGCCGGCGGCGCAGTGGAGAGCCGTGCGCATCCCGGTCCACGGCGCGCGCTGCCTGCGCAGCGGCGGCAATCTCCTTGGCGAGCGCTTCGTTGCCCGGCCGCGCCGGCTCAGCTCCGCGAACACGGTAACGTGGCCGCGCGCCGGTGCCTCCTCTACCACGGCGTGATCGTGCCGGCCATCTTCTCCGCGATGCACTATGCGCGGACGGGGCCGGCAAGCGAGTCACCCGCCAGTGGCCTCGTCCCAGGTGGAGGCGGGTGAGAGGGCTGAAGCCAGGCCAACAATCCGGGTCTGCCGTCGAGACGTGGTGTTGCGGACACCGGCCGATAACGAAGCGTGTGAAGCGCGAATGCACCCGACCAGCCGATAGCGGAGACAATGACGCTCGCCATAGATGCGACGGGCAAGAACACGCCGCCGAAGACGCGAACGAGTGCCGCGAGCCGGACAAGGACGAAACAGGCAAGCCCGAAGCTATCCGCCGCCGGGAGACGACCGGTATGGCGGTGTTCGGTGCGCGTCTTCATCCCTTATTGTCATGCCGCCGATTGCCCCTGTCGTCCGGGGCATGAACCGCGGGTTGGAGGAAGCATACGCTTGCGTCGAACCGGGCGCACCGTGAGGCAACGACCGACATGGTCGCGCGCCTGCCTCGATGTTGCCGCCATGCGGCAAGATCACAACGAGCAATCGGTGAGCGGCTAGCTGCTCGGATCACCCTTCAGTGGACGCTGACCCTTGGCTGTTTCAAGCCGTCCAGCGCGGAAGTCGTTGTTGGCACAGAGCACGACCCGCTCAATGTCAGCGGGCTCTGCCTGCCGTCATTGGAGCGGTCGCGCAAGGTTACACCTTGCCTTCAGATTAGCAGCGGCAATGGCTCGAGCGCATGAGCGGCTTTATTGAGGCCACACACCCCCGTCGGAATCGGCTTGATTCCAGATTGCGACTCGGAGGCTCGTTGATTTCCGAGTCTGGCGCGCTAAAACTTATAGTTCACGCCGACCGATACTCCCTGTAGCCTTCCGCCGGCAAAGCAATGCGGTCCATTGCCCGTGACGGTCCCAGTTGTCGGATCAAAGGCGGCCAATTGACTGCCGTCGTGGCAGTCCGTGGTGAGCGCTCTGCCTCCCGCGCCGAGGTCATAGTGAGCGGCCGTATGATTGACCGTCATCGCCCAATCCGCATACCAACTCGTCTGCTTGTCTAAGGCGTGTCGATAGGCAACGGTATACATGTTAGCGGCATTGTCTGGATTGGCTCCGCCCGGCGTGTTGTGCTGGCCGGGGTCTCCGGGAGTTGCTCCGGCGTGCGCCCAGCCAAGACTCAGGCTGTCCTTTTCGCTGAGCACTTGCGTCAATGCGAGCCAATAAGCATTATTGCGCGTGCGCTCATTCTGA
>Ga0209118_1000052_pt1 | contig 87905 bp, 82 predicted proteins | sample BlaSpr_A8_Ref_M1_FD_187988 | JGI IMG/M metagenome (GOLD analysis project Ga0209118, IMG submission 187988) | Forest soil microbial communities from Thunder Bay, Ontario, Canada - Black Spruce, Ontario site 2_A8_Ref_M1 (SPAdes) (version 2) | ecosystem: Environmental > Terrestrial > Soil > Boreal... | reverse complement strand
GCCAATATCTTCGCCGAACTTCGCGGGATTGCCATGCTTCTGCAGGATGCCGATGGCTTCTTCGTAGGTGATGCGGGGAAAGGGCGGATTGATGTTTTCGAGTTTTTTCGTGTCGCGCTTGAGCGTTTCGAGTTCGCGCGATTTGTTTTTCAGGACGGACTGCACGATCGCGCTGACGAGTCTTTCGCCGAGCTGCATGATCTCGTCGAACTCGACATAAGCGGCTTCGGGTTCGAGCATCCAGAATTCGGTGAGGTGACGGCGGGTTTTCGATTTTTCGGCGCGGAAGGTAGGGCCGAACGTGTAAACTTTGCCGAGCGCCATGGCGGTCGCTTCGATGTAAAGTTGCCCGCTCTGAGTCAGGTAGGCTTTCTGGTCGTCGATGTAGTTGACTTCGAAAAGAGTAGAGGTTCCTTCGCAGGCCGCAGGCGTAAACATCGGAGCGTCCGTCAGCGTGTAGCCCTGGGTGTCCATGAATTCGCGGGCGGCGCGGACCGCTTCGGCACGGATGCGGAGGATGGAAGCCTGGCGCGGAGTGCGAATCCACAGGTGGCGGTGGTCGAGAAGAAAATCGACGCCATGCTCTTTAAGCTGAATGGGGAAGGGCGTGCTCTCGGAAACTTTTTGCACGATCTGGATTCTTGTTACGCCAATTTCGTAGCCGTCGGGGGCGCGGGGCTCTTTGCGGATTTTTCCGGTGACGATGACGCTGGATTCCTGCGTTAAGCCTTTCAGGGATTCGAATGCTTCGGGATTTTCCTTGAGCGCGACGACGCCCTGAATGATTCCTGTTCCGTCGCGGAAAATAGGGAAGAGCAATTTGCCGGACTCGCGCAGGTTATAGAGCCAGCCCTTCAGGGTGACTTCCTGGCTGTCGTATTTGCCGGCTTGCTCGATGGTGATTACGGTCATATTTTTGCCGAGGCCGCCAGCGCCTAGATCCATTCCTTGTCGAAGCGATCTATGGACTTGCGAGCTGCGGCGAGCTGATCCGCTATGCCTGGCGCGTCCGGGCCGGTTTTTTCCTTCAATTCCAGAATCAAAGGAAGATTCGGATGTGGCGCCGTCTTCAGCGTTTTCACTGTGGCTTCCCAGTCGATGTTTCCGTCGAAGGGCGGCAGATGCTCGTCTTTCTCGCCGTGGTTGTCGTGCAGGTGGACGGCCGCCACGAGATCGCGCAGGGGCTCGAAACTTTTCGTGATGCGCTCCTCCTCGGGGCCATCGGCGAGATGCGCATGGCCGATATCGAAGTAGAAGCGCAGTCCGGTGAGGCGCGTTTCGTCAACGAAAGCGCGCAAGTAGGCGGGGTCGCCCATTTCGCTGTTGGTGTTTTCGACGGCGATGGTTACGCCAGCGTGGTGGGCGTGCAAAATCAAATGCTCGAGCGAGCTGAACGCGGCGTCGCGCTTTCGCGGGTCGGCCGTTTCGCGCGTGCCGCCCATGTGCAAGACCATGCGTTGATAGGGCAATTCCTCCGCTACATCAATGGCGCGTTTGAACTCGTCCATGGCCTCGATGCGGCGGACGCGCTCGACTTCGCAGATCGAGAGCGGCATACCACCTTCGCGGGTGGCGCTCAGGTCGCGGCTATTGGGAGCATGAAGAGAGGCGAGGAAGAGCCGATGATTTTCAAGAGCGGCGGCCATGGCGCGAATTTCCTCTTTGGAGGTGTAATCGAAATGGCCTCGCGAGCAGAAAATCTCGACGGCCTCGAAGCCGGCATCTGCGATTTGGCCGAGAAGCTCGGGCGTCAATTTTCGCGATACGAACATGTAGGTGGAAAGATGTCTCTGCATAATGTCGTTTGCTAGTCTCTCACGCCAAGACGACAAAAATGCCGCCCTCCCGACCGAGCCGGGACAGGGGCCGAACAGCGCCACAAAACGAGTTTAATACCCAACGGCGGAACCTTGATCACGCGGGTCGGCCGCACCGAGGCGTTCGCCGGTAACCGGGTCGATGCCGATGGCATTCACCAAGCCGATATGGCCGCGCCGCAGTGTCTCATGGCCGCGGGCATGCAACGCCGTCTCCAGAGCGGCAGAAAAATCTTTTTCCAAGAGGAGCCTGTCCGGGAGCCACTGGTGGTGAAAGCGCGGAGCGTTGATGGCCGCTTGCGCTTCCATCCCGAGGCGCATCCAATTCAAGACGCTCAGCAGCGTGACGGAAATAATGGTTGGTCCGCCCGGCGAACCGGTGACGAAGCTGAGCTTGGCGTCGCGCAGGAGAATGGTCGGGGTCATGGAACTGAGCGGGCGATGGCCCGGCGCGATGGCGTTTTCTTCGGACTGCATCAGGCCAAAGAGAGCATTGGGGACGCCTAGCTGGGTGGTGAAGTCATCCATCTCATCATTCAACAGGAATCCCGCGGTAGAAGTCATATGCGAGCCGTAGCTGTCGTTGAGCGTGTACGTGCTCGCGACGGCATTTCCCGCCGCATCCACGACGGAGAAATGGGTAGTGTGCGGGCCGTCGTGCAGACTGGCCACGGTACCGCGCGCGGCGTTGTCGTTGGAGGAAGCGCCGCAGAGGTGGGGTTTGCCGGCCTTCACGATTTTGCTCGACGACGCGTGCTGCGGATCGATCGTCGCCTCCAGTTCTCTTGCATAGCAAGGATCCGTCAATCCCGCCACCGGGACATCTGCAAAATCGGGGTCCGCCAGATACGCGGCACGGTCGGCAAAGACGCGGCGCATGGTTTCCGCGACGCGGTGGACGCTCTCGACGTCGTCCCAGCCCTTGAGCGGCACATCCTTGAGCATGTTCAAGGCTTCGATGATCGCAACGCCGCCGGAGCTGGGCGGGGGCGAGGTGAGGACCTCCCAGGTGTGACCTTTGCTCTCATACTTCGCGCGCAGGACTTCGCGAATCTTTGGGGTGTACTGCGCGAGGTCATCGAGAGTGATCAAACCGCCCTGGCGGGCCATGTCATCCGCGACGACGCGGGCGGTTTCGCCGCGATAGAACTCCGGTGCGCCGTTCTTTGCGATGCGTTTCAGCGTGGCGGCCAGTTCCGGCTGGCGAAATGTGTCGCCGGGGTGAAGCAGATTTCCATCGTGCAGGAAAATGCGTCGGCTTACGGAAAATCGCTGAAGGTCCTGGCGTTGCTCTTCCAGTTGGCGCGCTAGTTTTTCGCTGACGGGAAAGCCGACTTCCGCGAGGCGGATCGCCGGGGCCATGACGTCACTGAGCTTCATCGTGCCGTAGGTTTTCAGCGCGAGCTCCAGCCCGGCGACGGTGCCGGGGACGGCGACGGACCGGGCGCCGATGACGGAGGCTTCCTCATCAAGCTTGCCGTCGGGCCGGATGTACATGTCGCGAGTTGCACGCCCCGGAGCAACTTCGCGGTAGTCGAGAAAGCTTGCGCGGCCGTCCGCGAGCCGCACGAGCATGAATCCGCCACCGCCGATATTGCCCGCCGCCGGTTCGACCACCCCCAGCACAAAGGCTACCGCAACGGCAGCGTCCACGGCGTTGCCGCCGCGCTTCAGGATCTCTGCGCCTGCCTGGGAGCCAAGCTGCTCGTCCGTGGCAACCATGGCGTGAGCGCCGCGGACCGCCTGCTGCGGCCAGGCTTGAGGCGCTTGCGGCTGGTTACGGTACTCGGCCGCAGCCTGTCCGGGGGCGCTTGGCGATGCCGCCAGCGAGGCAAGGAGGAGCATGATTGCCCCAGTTGAGGACTCAGGCTTCATGGTAAACAAAAGATACTAAGTGATTTACCGCGAAGCGTCAAGGCGAGCTGCTCTGGTCAGGCAATACCGCGGCGGTCAAATTGCCGGCTTCTCGAAGGCAACTCCCGCCTGAATGTCGTGTTTTGTGGTTTAATCGGCGCTCGGTTTCTTGTATGAAGGAGGGCCGCCTAAAGCCATGAACCACCAGCGATTGAGTCGTTTCTTCAGCCTGATAGTGATGGTGTTCTGCGCTGTCTCGGTCCGGGCGCAAAGCGGGCCACCGGCGGATCTCGACAGCTATGTGGCGCGGGTGATGAAAGCCTTTGATGTGCCGGGGCTGTCGGTGGCGATCGTGAAGAATGGCAAGGTGGTGGTCGCTAAAGGGTTCGGCGTAAAAAAGCTAGGAGAAGCGGCGGTGGTCGATGAGAACACGCTTTTTGGGATTGGGTCGAACACCAAGGCGTTCACTGCGGCAGCGCTGGCTACGCTGGTGGACGAAGGGAAGATCAGCTGGGATGACCCGGTGTATGAGCGGCTTCGCGGTTTCCAGATGTACGACCCATACGTTTCGCACGAGATGACCATTCGCGATTTATTGACGCATCGGAGCGGCATGGGGTTGGGAGAAGGCGACCTGCTGTTCTGGCCGCATACGACGTTCACGCGCGAGGAGATCATTTACCGGCTGCGCTTCATGAAGCCAGCTTCGAGTTTCCGCAGCCACTACGCGTACGACAACCTGCTTTATATGACTGCCGGCCAGATCATCCCCGCCGTCACGGGAGAATCGTGGGACGACTACGTGCGGGAGCGGATCCTGCTGCCCCTAGGGATGAACACGACAAACTTGAGCACCACGCTCTTCAAACCGGGCGATGACTATGCGTGGCCCCATTCGAAAATTGATGGCAAGTTGCAGGTTGTTCAGTTTCAGAGCCTCGACAATGCGGGGCCCGCGGGCTCCATCAATTCGTCGGCGGCAGAGATGGCCAAGTGGCTGTTGCTGCAACTCAATCACGGCAAGTTTCTGGATCGCGACGGGCGTCTCTTCAGCGAGCGAAGCTCTCGCGAAATGTGGACACCGCAGACGATCCTTCCCACCGGAAACGCTCCCGGACCTCTTGCGGCATTGCATGCTAACTTTGCCGCCTACGGCCTAGGCTGGGGATTACGCGACTATCACGGGCGAAAGCTGGTGGGCCACACCGGAGGAGTCTTAGGTTTCGTGTCGCGTGTCATGCTCGTGCCAGAAGAGAATCTGGGCGTCGTGATCCTGACGAACGCCGAGGAAGGCGGAGCATTCGATTCCATTCTGTTCCACGTGCTCGATCATTATTTTGGCATGCCGGCGGCCGATTGGATCGCGGCGTACAAAGCGGCAGACGAGCAGGAAGCAAAAGACGCCGCCGAAACGATGCGGAAGCAGAACTCCGGCCGCGCCGCAGAAAGCAAGCCTTCGCAGCCGCTCGAGAAATATGCGGGATTGTACGCCGACGCGTGGTACGGTCCGGCGACGATTCGGCTGGAAAACGGCAAACTAGTGTTCACGCTGGACCACACGCCGAGCGCCGTCGCCGATTTGCAGCACTGGCAGTACGACACGTTCAAAGCACATTGGCGCGACCGTACCATCGAGGACGCGTTCCTATCCTTTTCGCTGAAGGCCGATGGCAGCATCGACCACTTCACAATGGCGGCAGTTTCGCCGCTCGCGGATTTCAGCTTTGATTACCAGGATTTGTACTTCAAGCCGGCAAGGGCAGGAGATACGGATAAGAAATAGAGAGAAATCCAAGGCCCTTTTGTTTGTTACTCTTCGCTGAGGAACTCGACGGTGGGAGGTGCGGGAAGCAGCCCGGCCTTGGTGCCGCGCGTAATGAGTTCCTTGACTGCCTTCTTGCCGCGGTCCCCATAGCCGAGCGTCCACTTGTTGACGTACATGCCGACGAATTTATCGGCAACCTCAGTTTCCATGTCGCGCGCGAACTGCATGGCGTAGTTCAGGGCTTCTTCCCGATGTTGCAGGCCGTATTCGACGCTTTCGCGAATGGTTCGCGCGATTTGCCGCCCTGCCGCTGGACCGAGGGCCCGCCGCACGGCATTGCCGCCGAGAGGCAACGGCAAGCCGGTCTGCTCCTGCCACCAAATCCCCAGGTCGACGACCCGATGGAGGCCGAGCTGCGGGAAGAGAAGCTGGCCTTCGTGGATCAGAAGTCCAGCGTCCACGAGGCCCTTTTGCACGGCATCCAGGATTTTGTCGAAGGGCATGACCACTGCTTCGAAGTTCGGCACGAAGAGTTTCAGCGTCAGGTAGGCAGTTGTTTTCAGTCCTGGGACGCCGACGCGCTTGCCAGCCAACTCTTCTTTTTTGAGTGTCTTAGAGGCAACAACGATTGGGCCGTAGCCTTCGCCAAAGCTAGCACCACAATCGAGCAGGACGTACTTGTCCCGCAGCGAGGGGTAAGCGGCAAAACTGACGGCCGTAACGTCATAGGTTTCCGACAGGGCTGCCTCGTTCAGGGTCTGGATGTCAGAAAGAACGTGGGTGTATTTGAAACCGGGTGTGGAGAGTTTGTGGGTCGCCAGCGCATAGAACATGAAAGCATCGTCGGAGTCCGGCGAGTGGGCCAGCTTGATCTCCACCGGTTCCTTGGCTGTTTTCGATGATGCGGTTCTGCCTGCCATGGGCTGCAAAGTTCCTTTTGTTGCCCTGGCCTGAATTTCCCGAAGAAACTCCCGGGTGGGAGGCTCTAGTGGGAAACGAGAAGTAGAAAACTTGCGCTTCGCTGGGGCTGCTGGGCGCTGGGCCGGGCTGATTTGGCAACCAAAGCGTAGCACATCACCGGCCGCGCGACAAACGCTGGTCTTTCCTACTACAGCGCCGAAACCATGCGGGCGATGGCGTCATCGAAGGTGGACTTGCCTTCGAGATAGGGCTGCCAAAACGTTGTCAGCAGCTTCAGATAAGCGTCCCACCCGCGGGTATACAGGCCTTCTCGCACGGCGTAGGGCGTGTATTCCGCGCCTGGTGCGTCGCCGGACGCGCTAGGCGCCGGCGAGGTCATGACCGGCCGGATTACCTCGCCTGTGGTGTAGAAAATCAGGGCGTGCCACAAGTCGCGCGGAATGGGCTTGTCGCGCTGACGGCACTCGCGCACGATCGCCGCCTGCACCGGCTCGGCGATGCCGTGCGAGGCTTCGTGAAAGAGCACTTCGAGAGCAGCGTTTCCTTGGTTGCGAGGATCGGTGCTCGAAATCGTGACGCGGAGGGGGTCGAGCGTGGTGTAGGCGCCCGCCGAATTCGCGTACGGGGAGACATCCACGCGGATTTTCTCGGTCGGCCATTTCGTTTGATAAACTTCGGCCAGGCGTTGGGCGAGCTCGAGTCCGCGGTTCCGCACGAGCGGCGAAACTGCGGCGATCCATTTGCGATTCGCGCGATCTTGCTCCTGCCACCAGTGAGCCCGGTAGACGGGCGCGGCGGAATCCAAGACCTGCGTTATTTTCGGGGGCAAACCTGCATCGCAAGTTTTCTTGCTGGCGCCGGAGAGTTCGTCGCAATCCTCAAAATCCCCCAGCTGGTTCTTCAGCAGGATCATTTCGGTGCTGAAAAGCAAATCTTTTCTGGAGTAATTCGCGACGTAATACGCCACGGCCGCGTCCCAAGCCCGCTGCTCTGCATCACTGAGCCGGGATGCCGGAATAGTCTTTGGGGCGCCGCTCTGCTGGTCGCGCTGCTGCCTTGCTTGCTGGTAAAGCGTGTGATGCAGGTTCATCCAGAAGCCACTGTGAAGTTCGAAGACGGGCAGCGGCCCAAATATGGAATCGCTTTGAGGACTGGCAGCCTGCGCCAAGGGCGCAAGTATTGTCGCCGTCAGCCAGAAGAGAGCAAGTCGTGAAAAGCATGGACGCATGGCGAGACGCATGATGGTATCGCCAACGCTCCCCGCAGACAAATCCCTGCTACATTGAGCCGCTTTCGAGCCTCAGTGTGAGCTTTCCCCGGATGCACTGCGCTACGGAACTCGCGGGTCCATCTCGTTGCCTATTGCGCCTTGGCGGTCCGCGCCGTGGTATACGCCGCCCGCATCGCGGAAAAACGAACGCAGCCCCGTTCGCCCATAGTTGAGGGGAGTCGCGGCCAGCTCAAATTTTGCCAGCGCGCCAAGGGAGCTCGCGCCAACAATCACGTAGCGAAACGCGTAGCCGTTTTTCATTCCTGTTGCAAGGTCAGAGTCCATGAGCCCCGCTGCTTGACCATTGGCGGTGCCGTGGAGCGGCGGACCCAGGTTTGCGAGCGATTCGGGCAGACGGGCGTACGTTTTGCGGTAGGCTTCGATTGCCTCCGCGATCTTCTTCAGCCATTCGATCGCGCTGAGCTCGTTGGGCTGAATTTCCGCGCGGTCCCATTCCATTTCCAATGAGGGAAGATCGAGCAGCAGCAGGCCAAGGGAGAGGAGCTTCCACTCTCCGTCTTCGCGGACGAATCCCATGGTTACGCGGCGAGCAGTTGTCCCGGTGGTGTCGGTGGCGTCGCGCAGCTCCATTGGCAGAAACGCGACGTTCTCGCGGATTTCTGCGCCACCAATCTGCATTTCCGTGGTCACCTCGGGTGTTTCACATCGTACCGAGGGCCGGCCGGAGGGATTGGAGGTTACCGTCGGTTTTCCTGGCTCGTTCAGAAGGACGAAGCGCTTCATGAACGCGACGCGGGAGCCGGCTGACAGCCTCGCGAACGATTCTTTGTTGCGCGTTGTCAAAAACCGGACGAATTCGTTGTGGCTCTGCGAACAAGCGGCGGAGAGCACATCGCGGAGGGCGGCGGTAGGTCCTCCGGAAGCGCTCGGCGGCGCCGCGGGATTTTCTGGCGGGCGCGCGCTGGAATCCTGTGCCATGGCGCAGGCCGCAAACAACGAGAGGAGCGCTATCAAGAGAAGGCATCGTGGCGTAATTTTTTGTGTATGCCTCAACGTCAATCTGCCCTCAATCTTTTGCCATTTCTAGAATCGCGGCGAGATTCTGTGTGAAGCTCGAGCGCGGCATCACTTCGTCGCAGCCCGCCTGCTGCGCCTGCGCTGCGAGCTCGCGCTGCACATGCGAAAGAAATCCGACGACGCGTACGTTTGCATGTGCCGCTCGCAGCCGTTCGATCGCCTGCACGGGCTGGCTGCGCGCGTTCAGGTCCACGATCACGAGCTTTGGCTCCGGCTCCAGCAGCGCGAGCAGAGCTTCCCCGTTCGCGGCTATTTTCACTTCCAGACCCAATTGCTTCGCAGTCTCCGCCAGCTTCATCTGAAAAAAAAGATCGTCCAACAGCGCTACAACGCGTCCCATGCGTTCCGCCTCTCGTCTGCTCCTGCTGCTTGTATTATGCGCCCGTTCTTCTGCATTCGGTTTTTTCGAAGTAAGATGCCAGTTTGTACGGGAGGTGAGCCTGCCATTCGAATTACACGCTGAGGACGCGCGCCTGGCTGCCGCCGGGCCGCGCGAAGTGACGCTTTATTCGCGCCCGGGTTGTCATCTCTGCGACGACGCCAAGGCGGCGATTGCGCCGCTTCTGCTCGAGTTTGGAGCGAGTTTCCGCGAAGTGAATATTGACGCCGATCCGATCCTGCGAGAACGCTATGGGTTGGACGTGCCGGTGATTTTTCTTGGCGCGCGTAAAGTGGCAAAGCATCGCGTGAACATCGAGCAATTCCGCCGCCAGCTCCGCGACGCGGAGTAGCACTCCGCATTTCCTACAAATGTTTCAGGGAGGACTTGCCGTCAGTGTTCGCTGCTCGCGCCCTGTACGCCGACTGTCTCGTCCGGCACATCACCTTTGCGGCCCTTAACGCGGTCGTAGACGCTGACTTGGCTCACCGAACCGAGTGCTTCGTTATAGAACGTGGGCACCCCCAGCGCGGTGAGTAATTCTTCGTTGAATTTGCGCAAGTTCTCGAGGTGATAGGCCAGCGCGGGGAGCTTCAGCCCGTCATCGGTAAGCAGAAATTTTTGGTAGCCGGCGTCCCACAGCCGCGTGAACTGCCTCTTGACCATGATCGTCGGAATAATCGTCATCTGAAAACGATCGTCCGTTCCTTTGCGGAACTCCGCACCGCAGCCATATTTTTCCACGCGCACGACGCCGCGAGTGCTGCCGACAGAAAAGCCCAGCGCCGCCAAGCTCTCAATCGCCTTCTGCGAAAAACGCTCTTCGACATTCCACATTGCTCATTCAGGGTAATGAATGTGCGAGCGTCTGTAAAGGACCCGGTGCTCGATGAAATTTTTGAATCCGGCGGAGGAGAAATTCTGAAACTGCTTTCAGGTCAAATTCACGCAAATGCAACAGTTGCTTGTTCTTGCGTTCATTCGCGTCTCGCAACCATTGGCGGTTCCGTGCTTGCCGGCCGCGGATTTCCACAAGACACATCTGGCTTTGCGCAATGTGAGTGTGATATACGCACAGTGAAATTGGGCCGGGGAAAGGGGTGTATTCCGATGTTAAAAGGTATCCGCTCGACTGTTGTTGTATTTGCGAGTCTCTTGTTGCTCGTTGCGTCATCGCCCGCGCAGCAAACGCTCGGCTCGATTAATGGCACGGTGAAGGACAGCAGCGGCGGCGTCGTCGCCAAGGTCGCGGTGAAGGCCCACAACCCGAGCACGAACCTCACGCAAACGACATCATCGAAGGACGACGGGTCCTTCAGCATTGTGGATTTGCCTATCGGCACCTATGAGGTCAGTTTCTCCAAAGATGGCTTTAAGACGGAAGTCCACTCCCAGATTGCTGTGCAAGGCGGGCTCACCACGACGCTGAACGGCTCGCTGCAGCCCGGCGAGATCACTACTCAGATCACCGTTTCCGGGACGCCTCTGCTGAATCAGACCGATACGACGAACGGCTATACCTTGGGCGCGGAACTTATCGAGAGCACCCCGCTGGGCACGGGCAGCTTCACGCAACTGGCGCTCCTGAGTCCGGGAGTGAATGCGGATTTTCTTACCGGTTCCGGCAGCAACGCAGGCCTCGGCAATCAAAACATCTTTGCCAATGGGCAGCGCGACACCAGCAACAGCTTCACCGTGAATGGTGTGCAGGCCAACAACATCTTTAACGGCAAGTCGTCGAGCGGCGTGGCCGACAATCGCGCGGTGCTGAATACCGGGGAAGTTTCCTTGGGCAACTCGCTTGGAGGAGAAGTTCAGACTCTCACAGCGGTCTATAGCGCCATCGGCCAGGCTCTGCCGTCGCCGCCTCCGGAAACGGTGGAAGAAATTCGCGTGAACACTTCGATGTACGACGCGTCCGAGGGCGGTTACAGCGGCGCACACATCACCCTGCAAACGCGCAGCGGCACGAACGAGCTGCACGGCCAGGCCTATGAATACCACCAGACAAGCGCGTGGAACGCCTCGCCTTTCTTCTTCAACCAGGACCCCACACTGCGGCTATTAGGGAAAACAGTTCCGGAGCTCAAGCGCAATACATTTGGCGTCACCCTTGGCGGGCCGATCCGCAAGGACAAGCTCTTTTTCTTCGCGTCCTATCAAGGCCAGAGAGCCTCGGACCAGGACAGCTCGATCTCTGAGGTGAGCACACTGCCGGGGCTGACGGATACAAACAGGAAAGACCGCGGCCTGCTCGCTGGTTTGGCCAATGCAGCTTTTAACCCTACCTGCGGCCCAGGCCAGACCCCGCCCAACCCCTGTCTTGGCGCTGGCGATATCAACCCCGTCGCTTTTAACATCATGAATCTCAAGCTACCCAATGGGCAGTTCTTTATCCCTTCGGAAACCATATCTTCGAATACTGCTGCTGGTTTGGCCGAGCAGGTGAAGCTCGGGTACAACGCACTTGTCATCGGCCCCAAGACAACCTTCAAAGCGGACCAGGTGAACGGGAACATTGATTACAACTGGAGCACGAAAGACCGGCTCGCGGGGAAATACTATTTCCAGAATGATCCCACCTTTGCTCCGTTCGCCATCAGCCAGGTCGGAAATTTTCCGCAACAATTAACCGCAGGCTCGCATGCCTTTTCGCTCGAAAACACCACAATGGTTTCGCCCAACGCCGTGTGGACACAGCGGTTTGGTTTCATGCGGGAAAAGGCCTTTGCGCATACAATCAACGGCTACACCAATTCAGACTACGGGATAAACATCTTCGGATTGACAGGTGTGCCCGGCGTATCCATTACGCACTCCAATCTGAATACTGGTAAAGGTGTGGGCATGGGTCCAGCCAGTAACTTCTCAAACGCCGGTATTTTCCAGAACGAATTTGAAGGCTCCACGAAATACTCTTGGACCGTGGGACGCCACACCCTGGCCTTCGGCTTTCAGTGGGATCACACACAGCTGAATGTGGCGAACCGAAACAATCAGACGGCCGAGTTGAACTTTTCTGACTTTGGGACATTTTTGACGGGCACCCTCTGCACTCCCGGAGACTTCTTCTGCGGTGAAACCGGCCCCTCCACCTTTATCAACGGTGCGACAAACCGTTACTATCGCTCAAATCAGGTGGGCACTTACGCCACGGACACGTTCCGGTTCAAACAGAACCTCACGCTTACCCTGGGCTTGCGCTGGGATTGGGACGGCCCGTTAACGGAGAAAAACGGTTTGCTGGCGAACTTCTACCCTTCAGATTATAGTTATAAGCAGTGCACAATTGCGGGAACTCCTGGCGCCCCTACCTCGACCACTCCTTGTGACCCCGGGACGGATGTCATCACCGGTACCGGCATCGTCGTCGCAGGCAACAACAAAGTTTTTCCGAGCAAGGGCGTCAGCAACTCCACACTTACCGGGCGCCAGTGGGGTTTCGCGCCACGTATCGGTCTCGCCTGGACGCCTGGGTTCATGAAGAACTTCGTGGTTCGCACAGGATTCGGCATGTACTACGACCGTGGCGAGTACGTAGCCGAACTCTCTCCCAGCGCGGGTGGGAACTTCAATGGGCCATTTGGCGTTACGGTTGAGCCGCCCTTTGTCGTGCCACTGCTTTCACAACCAGGCGCGACTTTTGCTTCTCCTTTTGGGACCGCCGTACCCCAGCCGCCTAAGAGCCTTGCTGGAGTCGCCTCGCTCCTCCCCAACATTACAAATCTTATCAATGAGACGACGCCGCTCTGTCTGAGTGTCAGCCCTAGTTTCTTTTGTACTCCGGTTCAGTTTGCCGGCTACGACCCCAGGAACAAATTGCCTTACTCCGAAAACTGGGTGCTCGATTTGCAGTGGCAGCCGAGAAACGATCTCGTTCTCACGCTTTCCTACGTCGGCAATCACGGCGTCCACCTCCCCATCCCGGTTCCCTTTAACCAGCCGGGCACCGCCACTCCAAGCAATCCGATCCACGGCCAGACCTCCACTTATGGCTACAACATCACCGGGTTGCCTGCGACAAACCTCGCCACCCTCGTGGAAGGCTTCCCCTCGGGCAATGTCGATCTTCGCGTTCCCTTCATCGGCTTTGATCCCAATTCGCAGTACAGCAAAGCCGCCGGCATTTCCAATTACCACGCCTTGCAGTTCCATGTGACCAAGCGGGTCAGCCACGGCCTCACACTCTCCGGCTCGTACACCTGGTCGCACGCCATGGACGAGGAGAGCGGGGAGCAGCTCTTCTACAACGGCAACAACCCGCAGAATCTTCGCACCGGCTATGCGAATTCGGACTTCGACCGGCGGCACGTATTCATCGTGAGCTACCAATACGAGTTGCCAAAGGCCAACAGACTGCACGGTTGGGCATCCCAGCTGATCAATGGTTGGGGCACCAGCGGTGTCGTCTCAGCGGAAAGCGGACAACCTTACAGCGTCATTGACTTCAGCGGCGGAGTCGCCAGCATCTTTTTCGGTGGTGGAAATGACTTTGTTACGAATCCGCTTGTGCCAATTGGCGGCGTGGGGAGCACGGCTGGCGCCAAACCCGTCCTGCAGGGCACCCTCGGTATTGATCCCAGTAAACCCGTCTTGAATCCTGCGGCGTTCGGAATTCCGTTGCTGACGCCGAATCCAGCGACGAATGGGATTCCACTCGGCGATAATGTGGAAACAGGTTTTGCTCCCGCCAGCCGCAATATCTTCGTTGGCCCATTCCAATCCCGCGTTGATATGGCCTTGTTCAAGAATTTTAAACTTACGGAGCGCTTCCGTCTGCGCTTTGATGCGCAAGCCTTCAATATTTTCAACCACCCCAGCTTCGACACGCCAAACAACAACGTCGAATTCAATCCGTTCTTCAATAATCCCCCTACGTATGGTCCCGGCGGGGCCGTAGACTTTTTTCCAAACCCCCCCCAGCACAACTGCGCGGCTGGCAACGCCTATGTTTGCCCGCCGTCGGGGTCCCTTGGCCTCATCCAGCACACCATCGGCAGCCCGCGCTTCATGCAGATGTCGCTGCACCTAAACTTCTAACTGACGCGGAGATGGACTGGGGTTAACTTCAAAACGGGGCCGAATGCGGCCCCGTTTTTCTTTCCGTGGCTGGGCCAGTTCGCTCGTAGCACCCTGTAGTACTGGAAATTCCACTAAAAGTAGGGTGATTCACGTAACTTGCGGTAAAATCAGGCTATATCCCTGGATGTGGCTCCTGCATCCAATTGGGAGTAAACTGGTCGCCTTTCTCAGGGGAACGCGGAGAGTGACGGACCTCGAGAGGGGCCGCAGACGGGGAGCGACCGGGAATTCCGAGGCATGGCCACGACCGAACGCATCGCTTCTTCGCTGCACAACGGCTCGGCCTCGCCGGAGCGTGCGAGGCAGTCTGTGCTCGAGCGGATAGGCAATACGCCTCTCCTGCGGCTTGAGCGCATCGCCAGAGAATTCCCCAACGTAGAATTCAGCGCCAAGGCCGAATGGTTCAATCCAGGCGGCTCGGTCAAGGACCGTCCTGCCCTGAGCATGATTCAGGCGGGGCTACAGAGCGGCGCACTCAGGGCCGGCAAAGTCATCATTGACGCCACGAGCGGCAACACAGGCATTGCCTATGCGATGATCGGCGCCGCGCTCGGCTATGCCGTCAAGTTGTGCCTTCCGGACAGCGCGTCGCCCGAGCGTAAGCGCATCCTCGGCGCGTTCGGCGCTGAGCTGGTCATCACGCCCGGCGATGAAGGCACCGACGGGGCGATTCGCCGCGTTCACGAGATTGTCGCCGCCGACCCGCAAAAATATTTTTATCCCGATCAGTACAGCAATCCTGCCAACTGGCAAGCGCATTACCGCACCACGGCCAATGAAATCTGGGAGCAGACGACCGGGCGCATCACCCATTTCGTCGCGGCGCTGGGCACGAGCGGCACATTTGTCGGCGCTGCACGGCGGCTCAAGGAATTAAATCCGGGAATTCGCTGTATCAGCCTGCAGCCCGACGCGCCCTTCCACGGACTGGAGGGCTGGAAGCACATGGCAACCGCGATACGTCCCGCGATTTACGACGACAAGCTTGCCGATGAAAATTTGCATGTTTCCACCGAAGAGGCGTATCGCCTCGTAAAACGGCTCGCTCGCGAAGAAGGCTTGCTCGTCAGTCCCAGCTCCGCCGCCGCGCTGCTTGGTTGCTTGCGGGTGGCCGCGCGTGTACCGAAAGACAAGCACGCCGTCATCGTTACTATTTTTGCAGATTCCGCCGCCAAATATTTGAACGAACGCTTTTGGGATGAAGTCTAATATGTCCGATACGCCCACGCTCTGGATCAGGAATCACCTGGCGGAGAAAATCCGCCGCCACGGCGTGGAGACGTATCCGCACGAATGTTGCGGCGCGCTGCTTGGCCGCGACGCGGAGGCGCGAGGCGAGATGCCGGGCCGCGAAGTGCTCGGCTTGCATGCACTTGTCAACCGCCGCGACGATTCACCGCGCAACCGATTTTCCGTCACGGCGGACGATGTGCGCGACGCGGAGAAGGTGGCGCGGGAACAGGGTCTCGACGTGATCGGCTGGTATCACTCGCATCCGGACCATCCGGCCCGTCCCAGCGAATTTGATCGCGAACACGCGTGGCCATGGTACAGCTATATCATCGTCAGCGTGCACAATGGCGCGTCCCAGGAGATGACCTCCTGGCGGCTCGAGGATGACCGCACGAAGTTTTCGCCCCAAGCGCTCGAGGTTCGGCAACGCACCGCGGTCTGAGGAGAGCAGACATGGCAGTGAAAGTGATTATCCCCACGCCGCTTCGCCCTTATGCGGGGAAGCGTGATTCTGCGGAATTCAAGGCTTCGACCGTCGGGGAAGCTCTCGGGCACCTCACCACCGAATTCGCTGACCTGCGCAAGCATTTGTTCACCGACGACGGAAAACTTCGCAGTTTTGTCAACGTTTACGTGAATGACGAAGACATTCGCTATCTTGCGAAAGAGAATACGCCCACGAAGGACGGCGACACCATCAGCATTATTCCGTCCATCGCCGGCGGGTGTGGATAGAGCCGCCAGTTCGGGCACCATAACAAACGTAGAGGAGCAAGAAATCGCAATGGCCAGCAAAGTTCAGCCGCTGACCGGGATTAGCCCGGCGGCCAGCCCCGAAAAAGCCGGGGCGAGTCTTTCCAACGAGGAAATTCTGCGCTACAGCCGCCATCTCATCATGCCCGAGGTCGGCATGGAGGGGCAGCTCAAGCTTAAGAACGCCAAGGTTCTCCTCATCGGCACCGGAGGCCTCGGAGCGCCGCTTGGCCTTTATCTCGCCGCTGCTGGCGTCGGCAGGCTCGGCCTTGTCGATTTCGATGTCGTGGATTTCACCAACCTCCAGCGCCAGGTCACCTTCGGCTCGAGCGATGTGGGTAAACCGAAAGCGGAAGCCGCTCGCGCGCGCCTCGCCAATCTCAATCCCGACATTCAGATCGAAGCTTTCGAAACCAAGCTCACCAGCGAAAACGCGCTCGAACTTTTCAAAGATTTCGACGTCATCGTCGATGGCACGGACAATTTCCCCACGCGCTATCTTGTCAACGATGCCTGCATCTTGCTTGGCAAGCCCAATGTCTATGGCTCCATTTTCCGTTTCGAAGGCCAGGTCACCGTCTTCGGCATGCCCGATGGCCCATGCTACCGCTGCCTGTATTCCGAACCGCCTCCGCCGGGCCTCGTTCCGTCGTGCGCGGAAGGAGGAGTCCTCGGCGTTTTGCCTGGCATCGTTGGCTCGATCCAGGCGATGGAAACCATCAAGTTGATTCTCGGCCGCGGCGAAAATCTGACCGGCCGGCTGTTGCTCTTCGACGCCCTGGGCATGAAGTTCCGCGAGCTCAAACTGCGCAAAAATCCCAACTGCCCGATGTGCGGCGAGCATCGCACCATCACCCAGCTTATTGACTACTACGAGTTCTGCGGCGTGCGCGGCGAGGAAGCTCCGGCGCCTAACGTTCAGGTTCCGGAAATCACGCCGCGCGAATTGAAATCACGCCTCGATCGCGGCGATGACCTCTTCATCCTTGACGTGCGCGAGCCTCACGAATTTCAAATTTGCAATCTCAAGGGGCACTTGATCCCGCTGGGAGAGCTCCCGCGCCGCGTCCACGAACTCGATTCTTCGCGCGAGATCGTCGCGCATTGCCGCAGCGGCAAGCGCTCCGCCGAAGCCGTCGATTTCCTGCGCAAAGCCGGCTTTCGCAAGATTCTTAATCTCAAAGGTGGCATCCTCGCGTGGTCGGACGAGGTGGATCCTTCCGTTCCCAAATACTGATCATGTCGCCAAAGATCTCGCACAGACAACTCACCGTGCCCCGCTTCGTTACTTGTGCGTGTTGTCGGGGCTGCGGGGCGGTGTTTGGCGCGGGATTAGGTTCAGCTTCTTCCCCGTCTTTCAGCCGCCAAGCCTTCTGGTTCGGCGGTTTTTGTTTTTTGAGTGGTCGCAATGCAAATCTCAACTAGGAGGCGGTCATGGGAATCTATGAAGAAAATCTGGCAGCAAATCAACTATACGCAGAGAAATTCACGCTGGAGCATCTGCCGATGCCGCCGGCGCGAAAGCTTGCCATCATCGCTTGCATGGACGCGCGTCTTACGGTCGAGCAGTTTCTCGGGCTTAAAACGGGCGACGCACACATCATCCGCAACGCCGGCGGACTGGTTACCGAGGATGCCATCCGCTCGCTCATCATTTCCTCGTACCTGCTAGGCACGCGCACCTACTACGTTATTCAGCACACCGATTGCGGCATGCTCACATTCACGGATGAAAAGCTCCGCGAGCAGCTGAAAACCGGGACCGGACACGATGCTTCGCACCTGCACTTCCATTCTTTCTCCGACGTGGAGAAGAGCGTGAAGAAGCAGCTTCAGACCATCCGGAGCAATCCGTTTCTCCCGCGCGACATTGACGTTCACGGCTTTGTTTATGACGTGCGGACCGGAAGGCTACACGAAATCGGTGAGGCCGCGGAGGAGGCGCGCGCCGCTTCCTTGAGTTCCTGATAAAGTCTGCGTACTCTAGAGAGCACGTTCGAACATTGAGCGTGCTCTCTTTTTATTTGGAGGCCAGGATGGCCGCGACTAGAATTATCATCAACACCAACGGATCGATCCGCGTCGAAGGCGATTTTGAAATCGTGGATCCCGAAGGCCGCGCGTATGGACTTGCTGGACGCACCGTCATCAGCCTCTGCCGGTGCGGCCACTCCGCGAACAAGCCCTTCTGTGACGGCTCACACAAGACGTGCGCCTTCACAGATAACGTTGCTGCGCGCGAACTGCCCCCACCCAAGCCCAAAGTCTGAATCGCAACAAGGTTTCGCAGATGAGACTGTCTCAGGATGAGAACTGTCAACTCTTCCCTCGTAAGACTGCCCATACGTCCGGTAACTATCAGGTAACAAATGTCTTAGCTCTCGGATTTAGGTCCCCTTTGGCCTGATGCTCCGTCTCGCACCTCCGTCTCCACCCTATCCCGTTTTTTTGACCTTCGTAACTATAACAAAATAAGTAGCTTGTAATCTCGAAATTTCCGACAGAAAAGGGCACAAAGTTGCATTCTTTGGGAGTTGTCGGTCTTTTGTCGGCAGTTGGGGGATTTCGTGGGAGGTTGGGGCAAAATCGTCGGGTTTCTCGGGGTTGGCTCTCCAGCCGACTTCAAGAAGCTGCGCTCTCGCATTTTCTGGGGTTGCGCCGCGGCTCTGGTCGTGTTGTTTTTCGGAGCCGTCTTCTACTTGCGTCAAGCCAACGCCTCGGGTTCTCCGGAGATCTATCTTTACCTGGAAGTCGGCGGCACACTACTGAGCTTCTGTTACGCCGCCAACGCTCTGGTTCGTTTCCGCGGCACGCATGATCGCACCGCTCTGATTCTTGCCTTTGGCTTTGTTCTGTCCGGCATCATCGAGACGATTAACTATTTTGGCTTGAATGATGTGCTGGCTTCAGGTTCAATCGGACTCTCGCGCGTCCCTCTGGGCTGGATGGTCAGCCGCACACTTCTAGCCGTGCTTCTGCTTGCTGCCCTCGCCGTCGAACGCTATATGCCGACAGCGCGCCAGCCCAGTAAGGAAACGGCAGGGGCGCTGCTTGTTGTCACCATCGCTGCGTATCTGACCAGCGCTGCGTTTCTCGCCGCACCCGCTTTGCCGGCTGTCCACGCAACAAACGTTTTTTCCCGTCCGTGGGACTTGCTTCCCGGGGTCCTGTTTCTCTTTGCCGCAATTTTCTTCTACCGGCGGCTTAAGAATGACAGGAATGCGAAAAATTCCTCGTCTCTCTTTGATTATTCATTGTTCGCCGTCGCCACGCTCAACTTTATCTGCCACCTTTCAGCGACATTCTCCCGGCAACTTTTCGATGGCCCATTCTTTCTTGCCGAACTGAGCAAAACCGCGAGTTATGTCGTCATGCTCGGCGGCGCGCTCCTCGATCAAGCGCGCTTGTTCGATCAGGTTCGTTCGATGGCCGTAAGCGATTCGCTCACGGGCTTGGCCAACTATCGCCGACTGATCAGCGTTCTGGAGGCCGAGCTGGATCGATCGCGCCGCACGCAGCGCCCGTTCAGCGTCGTGCTTCTCGATATGGATGGCCTCAAGTCCGTCAACGACCAGTACGGACACTTGACGGGCAGCCGCGCACTGGTGCGCATCGGAAAACTCTTGAGAAGCCATTCTCGCGCGATTGATACGGCAGCTCGCTATGGCGGGGACGAATTCGCCGTCGTGCTGCCGGAAGCGGGCCGTGACATCGCCGCGCGCGTCGTCGGCCGCATCCGCGAGCGTCTTGCCGCGGAAACGGAGGCACCCGCGCTTTCCTTCAGCGCCGGTGTGGCTGCTTTCCCGGAGGATGGCGATACGCCCGAAAGACTTCTTGGAGCCGCCGACCGAGCGCTCTATCGCATGAAACATCATAACGGCGGAAGCAGTGTACAGAATCTCACGCGCATTGCCGCGTGCCTATGAGGATGAGCAGCGACAATGCCTCCAAGACGGCTCTATTCCTTTCACCGCACGGAAGGCCGCATCCCTCTGGAGATTGGCGTCTATCTCGACGGCCACGGCGACTTCCCCGGCGCGGAGTCAACTTTTACGGAAAATGTAAGCGCGCGCGGCGCTCGGGTAGTCAGTATCCGGCGCTGGAAGAAAAACGAGCGGCTGACGTTCATTTCGCGCACGGGAGAATTTCGCTCCTCGGCTCGGGTGGCCTACTGCCAGCCAATGCAAGGCGAAGGCTTTGCGGTTGGCGTGGAGTTCATTGAGCCAAAAGGGCGATGGGTTGTTCAATCCTTAAAGAAGGCTTGACGTACCGGTCGAGCGGAGAGGAGGGAACGCAAGGAACAAGGGAAGTCAAATACTGGTGCAAAACAAAAATAGGAAAGCTTGAAGCGCCGTGCGGAAGAAGAAGGAGCCGCCCGGCGCTTCATATTTTTAGATCTCGCGTTTTGATGCTTCCGCAACCCCAAAACCTTTCGCGGCGCCCCGAAGCAATTCTTAGAGATCAGAAATCCGTAACTTCGTATCCGCGTTTTTCCATGCCGCGCGGAACTCGCGCTCCACCCACGCCGCGTCCGCTTCTTTCTGTTGTGCCTTAAGGCTGTGCATCAGGCCGAAGAGCGAGCGCGGATTGCGCGGATTGCGCCGCAGATCTTCGCGAAAAACCTGTTCGGCTTCAGCTGGTTTTCCGCTTGCAAGCAGCGCCGCGCCCAGCGATTCCCGCACAGGATAGAACCATTCGGGCGGCTCGTTGTATCTGAATCCATCTTCGATTTGAACCGCCCTCGTCCAGTATTCGATCGCGCGATCACTTTCGCCACTCGCCACAGCGATCCGGGCATCCAGAATGCTCGCCGCCAGATCCAGGAAGTCGCGCGCTTTGTTGTAAAACATCCCGAACCCTTCGTCCTCCGCTGTTTTCGCGCGCACTGACTCTAGCGTTCGCCGCTCTGCTTCTGCCATTTCGATCTTCCCCATCGCTGCTGCGGCGCTTCCGCGGCCAAAATGCCAGAGCGCATTGGTCATGACCAGGTTAGGTTCCGGCGGACCGCTGTTCAAGATTTCATCCCAGCGATGAAAGCGCGCGAGAACAAAGATCGGCGTCGGCAGATAAACTTCAGACTCCGGCATCCTCCTGAACATCGGGCGGATGTGTGCCTCCAGCTCGTCGGCAGCCCGTTTCGCGGCAGCGAAATTTCCCGCCATCGCTTGGGCAGCAGACAGGAAGTGCAGATTGTGGCTGTAGTAGATAACGTCGTAGGTGCTGCCAAACGTGCCGCTCTCCCGCAGGTAGACTTTGTCCACCCGCACCCCATCTACGTTGTTCTTCGCTGCTGCGGCGTAATCACCCGTGCGGATGTAGATGTGGGCGGGCATATGCACCAGGTGACCCGCGTTCGGCACCATCGTTTCCAGGCGCTTCGCGCTCGGTAACGCGCGCTCTGCATGCGGCGAAGCCTCCAATGCATGGATGTATAAATGATTCGCTCCCGCATGATTGGGATCGCGCCTCAGGACGGATTCCAGCACTTGAACAATCTCTTCCGTGCGCTCCCACGGTCGACCATCAAGGCTCCAGAGTTTCCAGGGATTCAGGTTCATCAGGCTTTCTGCGTAGAGTGTTGCGGCGTCGAGATCATCCCGATATTTCTGCGCGAGGCTCCCCATCGCGCTCGCGTAGTCCAAGGCCAACTTCTTGTAGTTCGGATTCGCTTCGCCGGAGTAGCGCACCGCCAGGGCCGCAACATAATCTTTTTCTATTTGCGGGGAGTGCCCCGCGAGTATCTCTGCCTTTTGCACTGTTTCGTAAGCCACCTTTTCTCGCTCTGCGTCGACATCCAGGTTGTAATTGGGTCCGGCCGCCAGCGCTACTCCCCAGAGCGGCATCGGTGAAGCCGGATCGAGCTCCCCGGCGCGACGGAACGACCGCGCGGCTTCTTCATGATTGAATCCATAGAACAGCGTGATGCCTTGATCGAAAAACGCTTGTGCTTCCGCACTCTTCGTCTGGATCGGGTGATGCTGCCGTCCAATCGCGCTCAGCGACAGGTCCGGTGGGCGTTCCCCGGGTTTCTTCTCCTGTGCGAGGCAACTCATGCAACAAAATACTGCCAGAATCATTAAAGTCTTGACGGTTCGCATCATGATCTCACTTGCAATAAAGGTTGGGGCTGGACGCACTTCTCCGGTTTCTATTCCGCGATTCCAGTTGCGGGACAGTATATAAGAGAAAGTCCTTTGCGGCGGCCCGCTACTCGACTTTCGCGGGTTAGACTTTTCTTGCGACAAGCAGTAGACACTCTCCAAATAACACCGAGGGCGAGAGCAGCCTGGAAAGAATCTCTTTGTTTCTCTTTCGTTGTACAGGATCCTTTTCTTTCCGAAATGCCAACCGCGTGTAGAGCCACATCCACGGCGCATAGATTGCGTAGAGATAGCTGATCGGCTTGATGTGCGTATGGCTGACTTCCACTAGGCGAAAGCCCGATACATGCAGCGCGTAGCGCAACTCGGGCAACGTCGCCAAGCCGATGTGATGGAGCGGATGCCTCCCTGCCTCATTCAGCGGCCGCGAATCGCGTCCGAAAAAGCCACTGCCGAAGAAGCGCACGCGCGAGCGCAACGCGGTGATATTCGGCGTCGTCAGCAGCAAAATCCCTCCCGGCTTCAGAATCCGGCATGTCTCCCGCAAGAAAGAAAAATGATTTTCGAGATGCTCGATCCCTTCGGTGGAAAATACGGCATCGAAACCTTGTTCCGCCCAGGGAAGCGGCTCATTCAGGTTCACTTGTGCAAACGCTGGCCCCAATCTTTCCGCGGCTTGTGTGTCCACGTCCGCTCCGGTCGCCGCGAATCCTTGCTCCGCCAGCGCTGCCGCAAGCGCACCGCTCCCGCACGGTGCGTCGAGAATGCGCGCTCCCGCAGGCAATCCCAGCGCCGGCGCACGTTCGAGCACTGCGCGCTGAATTTCCGTTAATTCGAGCTGCTTCACCGGGTCCGCCACTTGGTCAGCACATCTTCATAGACTCGAATCGTGTTTTTCACCATTTGTTCCGCGGAAAATCTCTTCTCGATCTCCCAGCGACCTGCCTCGCTGAGTTTTTTGCGCAATCCTGGATCGCCGAGCAGTCGGATCATAGCGCCGGCGACTTCTTTTCCGTCGGGTTCGACGACGATCGCAGTTCGCTCGCTGTCCACGACCTCATTCAGGCCTCCTCGCGCAGTAGAAATGCACGGCAGTCCCCAGGCCATCGCCGCTTGGAGCGCCGTGCCTGTTCCCTCGAATTCGGAAGGAAACACATAAGCATCCAGCGCTTGGTACACCTGGTCGATATTTTCCACGAACCCGGCAAATATCACCGCTTCATTCTGTCCAAGCCGTTTGGCGAGCGACGCCAGTTCCACCCTGCACCTTCCATCGCCCGCGAGCAGCAGCCGCGCCTGCGGAAATTGTTCGCGCACTTTAGGGATCGCTTCGATTAAATGCCGATGGCCCTTTTCAGGCACAAAAACGCTCGTGCATCCAAATATAAACTCAGCGCCCTCCACACCCCAGTGTTTCCGCGCGCTCGTACGCATTTCCGGTGTCACTGGCGGCGCCAAATCAACGCCCTCGTTTACGACGGAGATGCGTTCCTCTGCGATACCGGTTTGTCTGAGGCTCTGCGCCACGGCGTTGCAGTTCGGCAGGAATCTGTCGATCGCGCGATACCGCTGCCGCGATACCCAATTTTTTTGCAATGGAAAACCGATTCGCCGCGAAAAAAGAAGCGGCAATTTGCCCCGCACGCCGGCAATCCATGCCGAGGTCACAGCATGCGGCTCATTCAAGTGCACCAGATCAAACCTGCCCAGCTCGATCAGCCGCCGCATCGCACTCGCAGCCCACGCACGAAGACCAAATCGCGCAACCTCTCGCACCGGAATGCCCTTTTTCGCGACGTGCTTGGCCAGCGGCGAATCTCGCGCCGCCAGCAACTCCACTTCATGGGCATTGTCGCGCAACCCCTGAATCGTAAATAACGCTTGGCTCTGCCCGCCCCGCCATTCGCGTTCGAGGTCCACAAACAGAACTCTCATCCGCGGTCCTGCTTCGCGGCTGCGCTCGCCAGATGCCCCAGTTTCCGGTATTTCACACGAACCGATCGCGCCGCCATCTGCGCGATGAGAGCGCCGCGATATCCATCGATGAATCCGCCGCGCAGGAAAAAATTCTGAAACCAGCTCCACGGCGTTGCAAGCCACATGGCTGCGCGCCAGCTTCGTTTTCCCTCCGCGTACATCTGTTGCGCCGCGAGCGTCGTGTACTGCTCGACTTTCGCTTCGTGTTCCGCGAAGGAGCGAACCGTGTAGTGAAGCAGATCCCCGTACAACCGTCCGGCCTTTCCACCAAACCGCAGCGCCTCGTGGATGATTCCGCTGAATTGTGCCTCATCGCGTAGATACAGCCGCCGCTGAAAATCCGGATACCACCCTGAGTACCTGATCCATCCGCCCAGATACCAGGTGCGTCGCGCCATTTCGTACACACAGAATCGCGGCGTGCGTTTCTTCCAGTCCAGCAGCGCTGTCTGGAGCGCGCTGCTCAATTCCTCATCCGCATCGAGCGACAATATCCATTCGTTCTGTGCGCAGGAAGCAGCATAGTTTTTCTGTTCCGAATAGTTTGTCCACGGACGCATGCGGAATGCAGCTCCGTAACTCTGCGCGATCTCTTCCGTGCCGTCCGTGCTCCCGGAGTCGACGATGACAATCTCATCGGCGATTCCCTGAAGCGAGGCAAGTGCGCGCGGCAGGTTGTGTGCTTCATTGAGCGTGATGAGACAGGCGGAGAGGCGATTCATCGGCGGCGCCAGGCGAATGCGGTCCGCGTCAGTATCTCACAAAGCAGCGCCGCAGGATTTGTGCCGCCCGAAAAGAGTCATTTGGAAGAAATGCAGAGAGGGGCACAAACGCTCGTGGCTGGCAAACGACTTCACTTGGGCTCGAAGCTGACGCGGATGCGGCTCGTGCCGATGCGAAACTCCGAGCCGTCGTGCAGCATCGCCGCGCGGACGCGCTCTTCGTCGTAGAACGTGCCGTTGGTCGAGTCCATGTCCTTCAGATTGATGTGCGTCTCGCGAACTTCCAGCACGCAGTGGAAGCGCGAAATTTCGGGATCGTTCAAAGGAATGTCCGAGCCCTGACGCCCCACCACGACGCGGGGCTTGGTCAGTTTGTGCACTGTGCCTTTCTCTGGGCCGGCAGTTATTGAAAGCACGACGTTAGCTGCGGGCGGAAGCCGTATCCCCTCATCAATGGGTGGCAACTTCGGGTTCGAGCTCGTCACGTTCGCGCGCGCAAAGGACGGCAGCGGAGAGATCACTACGGTCTGGTCCGGGCGAAGTTTGAGCTCCACGGTGGTGGGTTTTCCACACTTCGCGCAACGGAATTGCACTCTGGCATGGCTGCCGAGCTCGGCATCTTTGAGGCTGTGCTGTGTCCCGCAATGGATACAGGAAACTTGCATGGCTCGAAACTAACACGTTCCGGCAATGCCGTAGCTTCCCAGAGGCATTCCTTGCTGCAAGGGTTAATCAGCAATCCATCAACCCTCGTGCAATTTCGTCTTCCTGCTGCGGGCACGCCTCTCGTGCTAAGATTACGGTTTCCGAAAGCAAGTCATGGAGCGGCTGTGTCTGAACATCTTTCACGCAAGGAATTGAAGCAGGACAAAATCCGTGACTCCATCGAACACGGAGCCGAGGCCGTTTATTCGCACGGCCGGCTGACAGGGGTGGTTATTCTGCTCGCGATTGTCGTTGGAGGAAGCGTTGGGGGCTGGCGGATCTACAAAGACCGGAAAACCGTGGAAGCCACAGCTGCTCTCGACGTGGCGTTGAAGGCCTTCAACGGCCGCATTCGCACCGCCAACGAGGCCGTCGAACCCGGCGAGTTCGTTTACAGTGACGAAGCCGCGCGCGCGGCGGATGCCACCGTGAAGTTCAGCGCGGTGGCGGACAAATATCCCAACACGAATCCCGGCAAGCTGGCTCGGTATTACGCCGCGCTAACGCTCGAGGATCTGGAGCGCCATAATCAGGCGCTGGAAGATTTGAAAAAGATCAGCGGCGGCAGCGATAAGGAACTCGCGGCAATGGCGCAATACCAGACCGCGATAATCTATTCGCGAACCGGTAAGACCGCCGACGCCGTCAAGATTCTTCGCTCTCTCGCTGACAAGCCCACGGTGCTTGTACCGCGGCCTTTCGTGCTGCTGGAGCTTGCCAGGCAGCTCCGGCAGAGCAATCCGCAGGAAGCGACGAGCATCTACCAGCAAATCAAGAAGGAATTTCCGGATACGAGCATCTCCGAAGAAGCAGATCGCGGCCTCGACTCGATTTCGCCGAAGTCCTGATCGATCAAGCGGATAGTAATTCCGCATTCCGGCCGAGAGCGGAGAGCAGCGCGAGGGGGCGGCCCATCGCACGAGTCCCAACACCTGCACATTGGCCGATACAATCGCCCTGGGCGATGAGCGCGGAAGATTCCCGTGGCCGCCGCTTTCCCGAATTGCCGCATCCTTACCGGAATGAATACGCCCGCGACCGCGACCGTATTGTTCATTCGCGCGCTTTCCGGCGCCTCGAAGCCAAAACGCAGGTTTTCACCACTCGTTTTTCCGATCATTTTCGCAATCGCCTGACGCACACGCTGGAAGTCTCGCAGATTGCCCGGACCGTCGCCGGGGCGCTGGGCCTCAACACGGATCTCGCGGAAGCCCTCGCGTTGGTTCACGACATCGGCCACCCTCCCTTTGGACACGCTGGTGAACGCCGACTGGATGAGTTGATGCGCGCGCATGGCGGCTCGTTCAATCACAATCTTCACGCGCTGCGCATCGTCGAGCACTTCGAGCAGCGCTATCTCGATTTCCCCGGGCTAAATCTTACCTTTGAAGTGCGCGAAGGCATCATCAAGCACTCGCGGGACTACCGCGCCAGCGAATTTCCGCAGCTCGCCGAGTATCTTCTCGAACTCCGCCCTCCGCTCGAGGCGCAGCTGATCGATTGGGTGGATGAAATCGCATACAACACGGCGGATCTCGATGACGCGCTCGAAGCCCAGCTCCTGGATCTCGATGCGCTGCGCAAAGAAGTGCGAAGTTTCGGCGAGGCCTACCTGCAAGTGGAAGCAGCGCATCCTGCTGGCTCCACGAAGCTCAAATTCAATGAAGCGCTGAAGCGCGTGATCGACCTTCTTGCAACCGATCTGATAGAAACCACTCGAGAGCGGGTAAGTGCCGCGGGCGTTGAAACAGTCGAAGACATCCGCCGCGCGCCGCGCCGTCTCGCAGGCTTCAGCGAAGCGCGCGCCGCGCAGAATGCCGAGCTGAAGCGTTTTCTTTTTTCGCACGTTTACAATCTTCCGGTGATTACCGAAGATCGCGACCGCTCCGTGCACTGCCTCGATGAGCTTTTCTCCTACTACCTGGGTAAGCCAGGCTCCATGCCGGCGGCCTACGAGGAGCTGGCGCTCACGGAGCCCCGGCACGTGGTCGTTTGCGATTACATCGCCGGTATGACCGACCTGTATCTCCTGCGGCAGCATCAGGAACATTTCCCTCACTCTTAGATTTTCCGCGGCGAAAAAGAATTCGCAAACGGAGTGTTATCATCGAACCATGTACGCGCAAAAGTTTCGAGTCGACGTGGTCATACGCGGCGAGCGAAAACCATGTCCCCTCGAGTGGCTGGATCAATTTTGCATGCGGAATTTTACGAACGCGGCGGATTTTGACGACACACTTCCGGTTGGAGAAGGAACGGTGGAAGCGAGCCTTCGGCTTACACCGGAGCGGTTTGCGGAGGGTCTAGGCGCGTGGCTGACCCAGAGGGGCAAAGGCGACGGGCAGCCGGTGGTCGTGGAAGTGAAAAAGGAGTAGGCCAGGGAAATCCTTCTGGTCACATCGACGAATCCGCGCTTCAGTGAAATCCTGCTTTATGCTGCGGAGTCGCGTTTTTCTCCGCCGATCGCGGCGCGGATTTCGGGGAGCGCAGCCAGGGCGGCGGCTTCGCCGGCCGCGACCAATTCTGGGGTGCGCGTGAAATCGTCCCACACGAATGGCTTTACGTCGGGCTCGATGATGACATCTGCTTGCTGACGCCAGGCGAGATCCGTGTGGCGCTGGATGATGGTGAAGGAACGGCTGAGCACGTCCGTGAACGTGCGAGGCTGCTCAACATTTCCCGCCTCGAGATAAACGGCGATCACGACATCTGCGCCCAGAAGCAGCGCGCCTTCGACAGGCACCGGCGATGTAAGAAAACCGTCAACCAGAATGCGCCCTTCGAATTGAATGGGGACGAACAGGCCGGGATATGCGCAGGAAGCCCGCAGCGGCGTCGCAAGCGGGCCTCGCGTGTAGTAAACGGAGATGCCCGCGTTGATGTCGGTGGCGGCAATCGCGAGTGGAATCGTGAGTTCTTCGAAGGTCTTTGCCGGAGTGAGGCGCGCGAGATACTTTTCCATGCGCTGATTAGTCGCCAGTCCAAGCCAGGAAGGCGTCCAGCGGCCGAAATCCGCGAAAGTGGTCGTTCCTCCGATCTTTTGCAGATGGTCGAGCGATGCTCCGGCGCAGTAGCCCGCGCCGATCAGCGCTCCGACACTCGTCCCGGCGACACAATCAATGGGAATCCCCGCTTCACGCAGGACCCGGAGCACACCAATGTGCGCGATGCCCCGTGCAAAGCCTCCGGCCAGCGCCAGGCCGACACGGGGACGCTCGGCGGGCGGGCGCTGTTCGCCATAGGCAAAGTCGCGGAATTTGTCTTTTGCGCTCCGCAGCCAGTCGAGCGCAGTGCTCACGCGCTGTTCGATCATTCTGTATCTATTGTAATCAGATGCGCGGCTTGCGTCAGTTGGTTTGACCCGCGCATGCCGGTTTTGTAACCTGTCCTACCGTGCCAGTTCCAGGAAAGGCCTCCCATGAAACATCGCATTGAGAAGGCGGTAGTGCTCGGCGCCGGGACGATGGGTTCGCGGATTGCCGCCCATTTCGCCAACGCCGGCCTGCCGTGCGTCTTGCTGGATATCGTGCCGCCGAACTTGCCTGCGGGGCAGGCCGCTGACCGCAACAAGATTGTGCGCGCGGGCCTGGAAGCAGCCAGAAAAGCGAAACCCGCCGCATTTTTTACCCAATCGCTCCCGGACAAAGTAGCCATCGGAAACTTCGAAGATGACCTGCCGCGTTGTGCGGAGGCGGACTGGATTATTGAAGCAGTCGCGGAGAATCTCGAGATCAAGAGAAATCTCCTGGCGCGGGTGGCGCAATGTCGGAAACCCGGCTCCATTGTGACGACGAATACTTCGGGTTTGCCGGTGCATTTGATCGCCGAGGGGATGACCGAAGAGTTCCAGCAGCACTGGGCCGGCACGCACTTTTTCAATCCGCCGCGTTATCTGAAATTAGTGGAAGTAATCCCCGGGCCGAAAACTTCCACGGATGTGATCGAAACCCTGAGCGATTTCTGCGACCACCGGCTGGGCAAGGGCGTCGTGCTGGCGAAGGATACGCCAAATTTCATCGCCAATCGCATCGGAACTTTTTCGATGCTGAACGCGCTGCGGCTCATGACCGCCCTGGGCATGACCATCGAGGAAGTGGATGCCTGCACCGGGCCGGCCATCGGGCAGCCGAAGTCCGCTACCTTCCGCACGGCGGACATCGTCGGGCTCGATGTGCTGCTGCACGTGGTGAAAAACATTTACGAGACCATTCCTAACGACGAGTCGCGCGAGATTTACAAACCGCCCGTCTTCCTGGAAGAAATGGTGCGCCGCGGATGGCTCGGCGACAAAACGGGCCAGGGCTTTTACAAAAAAGTGAAGGGCGCCGACGAAAAAGAAATTCTTTCGCTCGATCTGAACACTATGGAGTACCGCCCGCGCCAGAAGGCGAAGTTCGCTTCGATTGAATCAGGAAAAGCGATCGAGGAAACGCGTGAGCGTCTGCGCGCCCTGATTGGACCGGTGCTCGAAGGACAAAAAGGCGACAAGGCGCAGCAATTCCTCTGGGGCGTGATCTCGGAAACATGTTTGTATGCGGCGCGCCGCATTCCGGAAATCTCGGATCACGTGGAGGATGTAGACCGCGCGATGCGCTGGGGATTCGCCTGGGAGTCGGGCCCGTTTGAGCAAATGGATGCGCTCGGTGTGAAGGCTTTTGCGTCGCAAGTGCAAAAGGAAGGGCGCGCGCTGCCGCCGGTCGTGGGAAAATTTCTGGCGAGCGGGCGAAAAGGTTTTTACGAATCCGAGAAGGGCCAAACCACAGTTTTCGATTGGAAGCGTGCCTCCGCAAAACTCCTCGAAGAGCCCAAGGGCGTGATCTTTCTCAAATCCTTGAAGGACGCTGGCCGCGAGCTGGAGCGCAATTCCGGTGCAAGCTTGCTCGATCTTGGTGACGGCGTGGTGTGCTGCGAATTTCACGCCAAGATGAACGCCATCGGCGCGGATTTGATCGCCATGCTGCACAAAGGGCTGAAACGCTTGCAAGCTGATTTCGAAGCCATGGTGATCGCCAACCAAGCGGTGAATTTTTCCGTCGGCGCAAACCTGATGCTGGTATTGGTAGGCGCTCAAGAGCAGGAGTGGGATGAGTTGCACATGGCGGTCAAGCAATTTCAAAATGTGAATCTGGCGATCAAGTATGCGTCAAAGCCCGTCGTGGCCGCGCCACATGGATTGGCGCTCGGCGGCGGCTGTGAAATTCCTTTACACGCCGCGAAGATTCACGCCGCAGCCGAATCCTATATCGGCTTGGTGGAAACGGGCGTGGGATTGATTCCCGGCGGCGGCGGAACAAAAGAAATGCTCATCCGCGCGAATGAGCACGCGGCTGGCGGCGAGGATCTCGATTTGTTCCATGCTCTGAAGCCCGTTTTCGAAACCATCGCCATGGCCAAGGTGGGCACAAGCGCGGAAGAGTGCCGCGAGATGGGTTTCCTGCGCCGGGACGATGGCGTGTCCATGAATCGCGACCGCCTGGTTGCAGACGCAAAAGAAGCGGCGCTCGCACTCGTCCGCGGCGGATGGAAGCCGCTGGCCGCGTCCTGGCAGGAAGGCGCGCAAACAACGCAAATCAAAGTGCTCGGCGAATCGTTCCTCGCGGGCGCGAAGCTGGCGGTTCATCTGCTCCAGCGCGGCTGCTATGCCACCGACTACGACGGCCATGTCGCGCGCAAGCTCGCCAATATCCTCGCCGGTGGCCCGCTTTCTTCCTCACAACTCGTCAGCGAACAATACATTCTGGATCTCGAGCGCGAAGCCTTTGTGTCACTCTGTGGGGAAAAGAAAACGCAGGAGCGTATCGCGCACACCCTGAAGACCGGCAAGCCCCTCCGGAATTAGAAAGAGGCTAAACTCGTTCGAACGCCGCCCGCGCCGGAAACGCATCAATCTCCCGAGAAGCGTATAAAAGCGTATTGCACTGACGATTCAATATGCGCTATTCTGCCAGTTTCAACGGAGGCGCACGTGCAGAAGCTTCTGCCGCCACGCGAGGCGGCCAACATCCTCGGGATCAGCTATCCCACGCTGAAGCAGTGGATCTATCGCGGAAAAATCAAGACGGCCAAAACTCCGGGTGGGCATCACCGCGTGCCGGAGAGCGAAATCGACCGCATGATTCCCACAAAATTGCGGCGTGGGGACGTTGCCTCTCGGCGCTTGAACTTCCGCAAGATCAGCGGGCGCAATCAGCTGATCGGGCGCGTGCTGGAGATCAAATACAGCGGGCTTCTTGCGCAAGTGAGAATAGCCATCGGGGAACAGCAGATCACGGCAATCATCACGGCCGATGCCGCGAAAGAAATGCGGCTGAAGCCCGGCGAGCGTGCAGCAGCGCTGGTTAAATCAACGGAAGTGATGATTCTGCGGGTATGAGCCCCCTGCAGCGAACGATGTGGGCCCAGTCAACCAGATTGGCTTTCGCCGTGATGCTCTTGGTTGCCAGTAGCGCAAGGGCGCAGGAAATTCGCGTTGCGGCAGCGGCGGACTTGAGATTCGCGCTGAACGAACTCGCCGGTCAGTACGAGAAGCAGGTAGGAACAAGAGTGAATGTAACTTACGGCTCGAGCGGCAATTTTTTCGTGCAGATACAGAACGGCGCGCCTTTCGATCTGTTTTTTTCAGCGGACCTCGAGTATCCGCGAAAACTCGAAGCTGCCGGACTGGCGGAGTCCGGAACGCTTTTCGAATATGCCCGCGGCAGAATCGTGATCTGGACTCGGCGCGACGTGCCAATAGACGTCGCCACCCAAGCATGGAACGCATTACTGAGTTCCACCGTCGAGAAAATTGCGATCGCGAATCCTGCTCACGCGCCATACGGGCGGGCGGCCGTTGCGGCGCTAAAAAATGCCGGCATTTTCGAGCAGGTGAAATCGAAATTGGTTTACGGTGAAAATATTTCGCAAGCCGCGCAATTCGTGCAGTCCGGCAATGCGCAAGCCGGAATTGTGGCTTTGTCTCTCGCGCTTTCACCGCCGATGCAGGACGGCAAACGCTGGGAAATTCCCGCAGACATGCACCCTGCCATCGAACAGGGTGCGATTCTTTTGAAGGGCGCAAGGAACAAAGCCCAGGCCCGCGCGTTTCTGGGATTTGTAAAAAGCGCGGAAGCGCGAGCAACGCTCGAAAAACGTGGATTCATGACGCCGGAAGCGAATGCTCCTTCCGCAGGGAAGCCCTGAACATGGAAGCGCTGCTCTTGTCGATCGAACTCGCCGCATGCGTCTCCGCGATTCTTCTCTTATGCGGAATCCCGCTGGCCTACTGGCTGGCAAATTCGCAATGGCGCGGCAAATTTTTGCTGGAATCGGTTGTGGCGTTGCCTCTCGTGCTGCCGCCCACGGTACTCGGATTTTACATGCTGCTGGCGATGGGACCGCGTGGCCCGCTCGGGAAATTGTGGCAGGCGCTCTTCGGCCGCGGCCTGGCGTTCACCTTCGCAGGACTTGTGATCGCATCGGTGATCTACAGTCTGCCGTTTGCTGTGCAGCCGCTCATCGCCGCGTTCGAAAGCGTGGATCGCAAGCTGCTCGACGCCTCGGCCGTGCTGGGCGCGGGGCGTCTGCGCACATTCTGGCGAGTGATCCTGCCTCTTTCGGTCCCGGGCGTGGTGACGGCGGCGGTGCTGAGCTTCGCGCACACTCTGGGAGAATTCGGCGTCGTGCTGATGGTCGGCGGAAATTTACGCGGCATCACCCGCACCGTTTCGATTGACATCTACGATCACGTTCAGTCGCTCGAATACTCCGAAGCCAGCCGCTTGGCACTGGCGCTGCTCGGATTCTCGTTCGTCGTTCTTGCCATCGTGTACGGCGTCAATCGTCAACTGGGGCGCCACGCAGGCCGCCGCTTATGGACACTGTGGGCGGCCAGGTAAACGGCGCTGTGCTCACGGCACAAGTGCGCAAAGAGCGCCGCGACTCCGCCGCGCCTTTTGTCCTCGATATTTCTCTCGAAATTCCTTCCGGCATCACGATCCTATTTGGTCCTTCCGGTGCCGGCAAGTCCACCCTTCTCGATTGCCTCGCGGGGCTCGTGCAACCCGATGCCGCGCGAATCGCGATCGGCGGCGAAGTGCTGTTTGATTCTTCCAGCCGCACGAATCTCCCGTCCCAGAAGCGGCGCATTGCCTACGTCTTCCAATCGCTCGCCCTCTTTCCGCACTTAAATGTGGAAGACAACGTGACTTATGGACTGACGCATCTGCAGCAACAAGAGCGCCGCGCTCGCGCACGAGAAGTTCTCGCCGCTTTCCGCGTCGAAAACCTCAAATCGCGCCAGCCAGGAGAAATCTCGGGTGGAGAAAAACAGCGAGTGGCGCTCGCCAGATCGCTCGTGACTTTGCCTCGACTGCTGCTCCTCGATGAGCCTTTAACCGGGCTCGACGCCGAACTCAAAGCGGCCATCGTCGCTGATCTGCGCGCGTGGAACGCAGCACAGCGCATTCCGATCCTCTACGTAACCCATAGCCGCGATGAGGTCGACGCTCTCGGTGAGCGCGTGATTGCGATGGACCACGGCCGCATCGTCAGCGCGGGCACGCCACAGGAAGTCCTGGAAGCTCCCCGCCGCAAGCGGCTGGCCCAGGCAGCCGGATTCGAAAATTTCCTCCGCGGAACAGTCATGGACGTTCGCGAAGCCGATGGCGTGATGCGCGTCCGGTTGGAAGCGAGCGCTTGCGAAATCGAGGTGCCCCTCGGCTATGCCTCGGCGGGCTCCCGCGCTCAAATCGCAATTCGTGCGGGAGACATTCTCCTCGCAACCGAACCCCCTAGAGGACTCAGCGCCCGCAATGTCTTGGCTGGCCGGATTGTCTCATTGGACCAGCGCGGCACCTTGGTGGTCGCGCGGGTGGATTGCGGCGTGGTGTTCACCGTCCATGTCACGCCGGGAGCCGCACGCGCGTTGGCCTTGGCTTTGGAACAAAAAGTTTGGCTCGTTCTGAAAACACACTCGTGTCATCTGGTCGACGACTAAAAGCCATCTCACAAATGAGTTCCGTCAGGGCACGGCTTCATGTGTGACAACCCATGTTTCTCGTCAGGGCACGACTTTACAGTTTGCGGAAAAACCAGAGCAAGTAGTGTCATCCTGAGGCACCGGTGTTTTTTGCCGGTGCCGAAGGATCTCAACTGACTGTGTTTACATCACCTCACGTTTAGGCTAGTGTAGCGGCCGCGGACCGTCGCGGGCGCATTGCCGCTTTTTCCGTATCCACTTCAGCCGTCGCGTAAGTTGCCCTCTTCAGCGCGGCTTCAGTTCACCCTGAGGTACGAGGGGCCGCTGAGGGCATGATTTTGAAGTCCTCACATAGACTCACGAACCTGGCTTCTTTGACGCTGGAGCCGCCGTGTGCGCCGCGCTCGCGGGGGAAAACTTGATTTCGTCGGCTTCAAGCGTCTCGCCCTTGGGCGTCGCGTGAATGACCACTCTGTCGCCGAGGGCGAGATCAGAGATCTTCGCTGGCTTGTTGGTTTTGTCGATCAGCGAAACATAAGCAGTCGCTGCCACGAGCTTCACTTCCACGGACTTTCCGTCGCGGGTTTTGACCACCACGGAATCCGTGTTGATTTTTTCCAGCGTGCCGACAACGTGCTTCTTGTCGCCGTGCGCGAACGCCGCCGCGGCGGTGAGAACAATCAACGCCAAAATTGAAACGAACCGGATTTTCATGAGTATCTCCTCAAAAAAGGCCTATCGAAATATAGCAGGCCCGGCCAGCTGGGTTTGCGCCTCTTCAGTGATGATGATGCGCCGCATCGGGATTTGGTTGGGGCGCACTCCCGTTCAGAAAATCCTCTTCCTCTTGCTCCTCGGCGCGGTCGTCGGGCCCTTTCGGATTGTAGCGCTCCATCTCCGTGCGCTCTTCCGCCGTCAGTTGCGGAAGATGCCGGACAAACAGCACACATTTCCAGCTGTCGTTTTCCGCTCCAGGAGTTGCGAAAGCCGGCATCCCGGTGAACCGCACGCCGTTTTCGATGATCCAAAAAAGCTCGCCGTCGGAAAGTTTTTGCGTTTCCGTCTGTCGGAGGTCGGGCGGCTTGGGGTACAGGCCCCGGCCGATAAGCGTGTCCCCGCCGCCATCGTTCCCGTGGCATGTCGCGCAATGATCGGCAAAGTGCAGCCGCGCCTCGCGAAGTTTTTCTTCCGTACCGGGGATGGGATTTCTCGCCTCGCGGGCGTTTGCGGGAATGGACAGATGCCGCGCGTTGCGCGCCATCATCGCTTCAAGATGTGTGGGCGTTGCGCGCGCGCTCAGGCCGTTGTGGAGAATGCCTGCAACGACGGCCGCCGCAAGTCCGGCAACCGCAACCACCGCAATAAGAATTATCGTTCCGCGTTTCATATCCCCGAAACGAGCTCAGTCCGCTCGTTCGTCTCACACCATGTTAACCGACACCCAAGAACCAGGGCCAGAGTCAACTCAATCTGGCAGCGGGTCAGTTCTCGATTAGCGCCTTAACCAGCCATTGGGGAAAGGTTCCAGATTGGTCGCGCAAGCAGCCCCGGGGAATTCAGAAGCGGGATGTTGCACGTTCATAGACAATCCAAGCAAGAATCAGGAAGGTCAGGATGTATGTCATAGCAACAACATTCGCCTTCCGATTGGACTGCATCAGTCGTCGCAACGAGTAAATTGAGAATCCTTGGAGGAGAAGTGCCGCGCCACCAGCAGCCATCACGACCGCGCGATTGTGGGACGTAAGCAGAAAAAAGCAAGCCAGAATAAACGACACGGACGGCAGAAAAAGCCAGGGGGAAAACTTAACTCTCAATGGTGAGACTGTCCGGTTTGCGGAAAGTTCCCGTTTCAAACTTTCGAAGCCAACAATCTCCGAAGGAACAGCGACCTGCCTTTCGGGTTCGCCACCTCTAATGATAAGCCACCCGCCGCGGCTCTGATTAAGTGACGCGATTTGGTCCACGGGTATTTCAACAATCGGCACCCCGGGGCGTCTTTGAATTATCTTTCCATCGGACACTTCCACTTGATGCCCTTCTTTGAGCTTCCAAAGACCTTCTTTGAAGCCCAGCCGGTTTCCAATCACAACTGCGGCAACCACAATTGCACCAGCTACCCACCCGAGTATTTTTCTTACCTCATCGCTCAGTCCCGCTGGTGTCCAGATAGCGATACATAGAATTACGAGTAGTAGAATTATTGCGACCCCTGCGAAGATGCGGAAGGGTCTCTGATAGGGGCTTTGGGCGGGCATCTCGTATCGCGTCATCGCGGCAAGTATAAACCATCCGTTAGCAGTGGACGTATACTCGGGTAAACGCAAACTGATCCACTGCCCTCAATCTGCCTGAAAGAGGATGGCGCGCGGCTTTCGGCCTCCTCTGGTAGGATAGTTGGCCATGAGCGCCACGAATATTCCTCTGCGGACCGAGGGAGCGCACTTGCCGGGCGCAGCGGCCACGAGTCTGGACGCTGCCCTCGCCGCATGTCCCCGCGAAGTGCGCGATTGCCTCGACGCAGCGCGCAGCGGCTCGGAGCTCAGCTTTGAACAAGGCCTGCTCCTCGCCAATACGGAAGGCGCGGCGCTCGATGCGCTCATCGCTGTCGCCGATGCGCTCCGGCGCGAAACCCTCGGCGACACCATCACCTACGTAGTCAATCGCAATATCAATTTCACGAATGTCTGTTTCGTAGGTTGCAGCTTCTGCGGCTTCGCGCGCGGCGCGGGAGCCGCCGATGCCTATTCGCTTTCCGCTGAAGACGTCGTGCGCAAAGCCCGCGAAGCCTGGGAGCTCGGCGCGACCGAAGTTTGCATTCAGGGCGGCCTGCCGCGCGATTTGAACGGATTTTTCTACCGCAACCTCCTTCGCGCCATCAAGCACGCCATTCCCGCGATGCACGTGCACGCGTTTTCGCCCATGGAAATTTCCTACGGTGTGGACAAGACCGGGATGCCGCTGCGCGACTATCTCCAAATGATGAAAGACGAAGGCCTCGGCAGCATCCCCGGAACGGCTGCGGAAATCCTGGACGACCGCGTGCGCCGCGAGCTGAGCCCCAACAAACTTCCCGTGGCGCGCTGGGTCGAGATCATCACCACCGCGCACGAGCTGGGAATCCCCACGACCTCGACGATGATGTACGGCCACGTGGAAGAGCCCGCCGACTGGGTCCGGCACATCTTGTTGCTGCGGGGAATTCAGAAACGCACCGGAGGATTCACAGAATTCGTGCCCCTCGGCTTCATTCATCAAAATACCCGGCTCTATCGCCACGGCGGTGCGCGTCCCGGTGCGTGCCGCGAGGAACATTTGCGCGTGCACGCGCTCTCGCGCATCTTGCTGCACGGATTCATTCGAAATTTGCAGGTTAGCTGGGTAAAACTCGGCTTTGAAATGTCTCTCGCATGCTTGAACGCGGGCGCAAACGATTTCAGCGGCACGCTGATGGAAGAAAGCATTTCGAAAGCCGCGGGCGCCACGTTCGGCGAATCCGTCCAGCCTTACGAGTTTCGCAGATTGATCCGCTCGATCGGCCGCGTGCCAGCGGAGCGCACCACGGCATACAAAATCCGGCGCTTGTTCGACCAGCCAGAAACACTCCCCGCGAATTTGCCCGCTCCGTTGCAGCTCGCGCCGCAGGAAAACCACGTGCACTACGCCGAAGGAAGCTACTGAGAGGATCGCGGTCCCCCAAATGCGCGCACTTTTATTGCCAATAAAAGATTTGAAGCACGCCAAGCAGCGCCTCGCTGGCCTCCTCACGTCCGAGGAGCGCTTGGGCTTGGCGCAAGCCATGCTCGTGGACACGCTTCGCGCCGTGCGCGGTGCACGGTTAGCGGAAAAGATTTTTGTCGCGACAAACTACGAGCCTGCCATTCAAACTGCCGAGGAAAATGGCTGGGAAATTTTGCGCGAGGAACGCCAAATCTCCGAAAGCGCCTCTGTCGATTGGGCTTCACGCATCTGCGCGCAAAAAAATGTCACGCGCTTGCTCCGCCTTCCTCTCGATCTCCCGCTCGTGCAACCAGCCGACCTCGATGAACTTCTCGCCGTGGAATGCGCCGCGCCCGCAGTGGTGATGGTGCCGTCCCGCGACGGCACAGGAACAAACGCGATCCTTCGAATGCCTCCGCCACTTTTCCCCTCTCATTTCGGCGAAGGAAGTTTTGCGAAGCACCTCGCGGAAGCTGAAGCCGCCGGCGCGCGCGTAATCATCCGCCGAAACGCCCGCCTCGAAATGGACGTGGACGATGAAGCCGATTTGCGCGCGCTTCTCCAGCACGATTTGAGCGCAACGCAAACCGGCCGGTGGCTTGCCCAGAGCGGCGTGGCGGAGCGATTCACGGCGGCAAGCCTGCCATGAAACAAAAAATTCAACCGAATCTTGATGCCGCTGTTGCCGACATTTCCGATGGCGCGACGATCATGTTCGGTGGTTTTGGCGGCGCAGGTTTCCCGAACAATCTCATTCAGGCATTGGCGCGCAAAGGTACGAAAAACATCAGCGCCATCAGCAACAACTGCGGCACCAAGGAAGGCGAGCTCGGCTTGCTTTTCAAGAACAAGCAGATCAAGCATGTCATCGCTTCCTTTCCCGGCCCGCACTCGTTTTTCTTCCAGGAGCTTTTTGCCAAAGGTGAAGTCACCCTGGAGCTTGTGCCACAGGGCATTCTCTGCGAGCGCATGCGCGCGGCTGCCGCGGGCTTGCTCGGGTTTTACACCACCGTCGGCGTGGGCACCGAAGTCGCAAACGGCAAGGAAGAACGCGTTCTGGACGGCAAGCGCTGTATTTTGGAGAAGGCCCTGCACGCGGACTATGCGCTCATCAAATCGCAAAAGGCGGATGCCTTGGGCAATTTGACCTACCGCCTGGGCGCCCGGAATTTCAATCCCATCATGGCTATGGCGGCGGAAACGACCATCGTTGAGACCGAAGAGATTGTTCCCGTTGGCGCGATCGAGCCGGAATATGTAATCACGCCCGCGATTTTCGTCCATCGCATCGTACAGGCCAAAGGACTCCGTTATGCCGGGTAACGGCATACGTGGAAAAAGTTATGCCGGGTAACGGCAGACAGGAACAAGATCATGCCGGATAAGCCACGCCTGACACGCGAGCAGATCGCCCAGCGCGCCGCACTGGAATTGCCCGATGGCGCGTGCGTGAATCTTGGTTGGGGAATTCCGAATTTGATCGCCGACTATCTCCCAAAAGGCGTCACCGTTCATTTTCACAGCGAGAACGGAATTCTTGGCATGGGCCCACGCGCGAAACCCGGAGAAGAAGATGGCGACCTCGTCGACGCCATGAAGGTTTCGGTAACGTTGATGCCGGGCGCGAGTTTTTTCCATCAAGCGGACGCTCACTTGATGTCTCGCGGAGGACATCTCGATCTTGCCGTGCTCGGCGGTTTTCAAGTTTCGGAAAAAGGCGATCTCGCGAATTGGAAAGTGCCCGGCGCGAAAGGCTCGGGCGGAATCGGCGGCGCCATGGACATCGCCGCGGGCACGAAAAAGCTGATGGTGTGCATGGAGCACACCACTAGAGAAGGCGCGCCAAAAATCGTGAAGGAGTGCACCTATCCGCTGACGTGCCTTGCCTGCGTGAAGATTATCGTCACGGATCTTGCCGTGATCGACGTGCTGCCCGAAGGCCTCATCCTGCGCGAAACCGCGCCCGGCTGGACAGCCGAGGAAGTACAGCGGCATACTGGCGCACGGCTGATCGTGCGCGGACGCGTGCCGGAAATGCGCTTCGCTTGACCGGCTTCTGCTGAAAAAGTGTTTTGCTATTCGCAAATGTTTATCCGAAGGAGATTCCAATGGCAGAAATCATTCCTGAAAAATATCTCGATCTTTTCAAGAAGCCCGCATTCGCCAATCTCGGCACGATCCTGCGCGATGGCAGCCCGCAGGTCACGCCGGTCTGGGTGGACTTCGACGGAAAATATGTGCGCGTGAATTCCGCACTCGGACGCGTGAAGGACAAAAATATGCGGCGCGACCCGCGCGTCTCCCTCTCGATTCAGGACCCCGAGAACCCGTATCGCTATCTGGAAATTCGCGGAAAAGTCGAAGAGATTACGCAAAACGGAGCGGACGACCACATCAATAAATTGTCGCAAAAATATCTCGGCAAGCCCGAATATCCCTTTCGGCAGCCGGGTGAGGTGCGCGTCGTGTACAAGATCGCCCCGCAAAAAATCAGCTCCATGGGATAGAGCTGTCATTTTTGTTTGCACCCGTTCGTGACCCAAGGCGTCGGAACAATAGAAATCATTTTCAACGGGAGGACTCGGTGCGGCTCCTTTGGTCGCTGGCGGCATTGCTCCTTCTCCCCGCGCGAATTCTCGCGCAAGAATCTCTCGCCTACCGCGTCGAATACAATTTGTCGAAGCCGTCGCATATTCACGTCTTGTTGCACATCGCGGGCGGCGCGGACGCGCCGTTGACGCTGGTGATGCCGCGCACGATCCCGGGAGGTTATGCCCAGCGGCCTTACGATCCGTTCGTCGAAAACGTTCACGCATTCTCGTCCGGCGGCAAAGAAACTGATGTTCAACGGGAAAATCTTGGACCCCGTTGGAAAATCGGGAAAAGTGGCGTCCACGTTGATCGCGTCGAATACGACGTCAACATCGCGCGCATGGAACGCGAAATCTTCGCTGCCTCAGATGCCTCCAAAATCAGAGACGGATACGCGGGACTGCTTGGCTATTCCATTTTCGCCTATCTCGAAGGCCACAAAGAGCAGGCCATCAAGCTTGAAGTCGCCGGACCGGCAGGCTGGCCCCTGTTTTCGACGCTCGCGCCGCAAGTGCCCGCAAGCGTTGCTTCGCTCATCGCAAACGCGCCTGACTACTATGCACTTGCGGATGCGCAAATCGTCATGGGGCCGAAGCTGCAACTTCGTCGCATCGACGGCAGCATCCGGCTTTTTCTCGCCGTCTACGCCGCGTGCGACGAGGATCTGGCCGAAGAAGGCGCCCTCGCCCGCGATGCGCTGGATAAAGTCATCGCTTATTTTGAGAAGCCTCCGTTTTCACACTACACCGTACAACTGGAACTCTTGCGCCCCATTTCCGAGCGGCACGAATACGGCTTCAGCATGGAGCATCTCGAAAGCGGAACATTTTATTTCGATACAAAGCAGGCCATCACTTCGCAGTCTGATCCTCGCTTTCGCGAAACGCGGCGCTTCAATTACGCGCATCACATGGCGCATTCGTGGATTCCGAAACACGCCTACGGCGTGGGCTACCTGCCCTTTGAATGGGAGATGGCTCCGATCATCGATACGATCTGGTTCAACGAAGGATTCGCGCGCTACGCCGCGATCGAAGCTTTTGCTGAAGCGATGCCTGAAAAAGAATCGCAAGACTATCGCCGGCAGCAACTCGAGCGGCTCCGCGGGAATGTGGACGGCGCGCCGCGGTTCCTCCGCAAGATGTCTCTCGAAGATATTTCTCGCGCCGGCTCCTTTCTTTATTCGGACGATTTTCGCGTGGGCATGAATCTTTTTTCCCGCGGCGCACTGATGGCCGCGGAAATGGACGACTTCATCCGCGCCCAGACACAAGGAAAAAAATCACTACGCGACGCCCTCCGCTACCTGCTCGATTGGAGCGAACGCAACCACCGCGCGTTTCGCACTGAGGAGCTGCCTGCGATTTTCCGCGACGCCACTGGCGTCGAAACCAAACCTATTCTCGATCGATGGATGCAGCCTTTAGACCGTTGATAAAACCTTCTCGAACACAAATTCACCGGCATTAGAGCCGCGCCGCGACGCGGGCGGCGATGCGCCCGTCTGGGTTCCGCAGAAGAACAACCAAATCGTCCGTAAGCGGAACACCGGCGCTGGGAACGATCATTCTGTAATACCACTCAAATCGTTCGGGAAGTTGCGCGGCGTTTTCCGTTACATACGGAACAACGCGTTTGACGTAGTAGTGTTCATCGCTGACTTTTTCGATGGGGCGAAGCTCGATGCCGCGTTTCCAGTACAGAGAGAGACTCATGGAGTTCAGAAGCGCTTGCGTCAAATAGGTCCGCGGGCCGGTTTCTTGAAGCTGAATGGCACACGGAAAATCGCGAATCACAAAACTGAGAACGACTTGATCGGGGAATTCCGTCACAAATTCCGTTCCACTGCGATATTGCGTGCCGGTTTCATCTTCGATGCGCTTGAAATCATCGAAAAATTGCGGGGCGGTGAGGCGGCCGGATAAACGAAAGCAGGCGCCACCGGGAGCATTGCCATCCGTCTCGAAAAGGACGCCGCCGTCAAAATTCGAAACCATCCGTGGAACAGATTTTTCGTGCTTATGCTGACTCGTGGATGCACCGGAAGCGAGGAACGAAATCATGAGGAGTGCGAAGCCAGCCGTTTTGTAATTTAGAGGCCGCATATTGGTTCAGCTTCAGGGATTAATTTTTCTCCTTCTTTGGGGCGGCGAGAAGAAAATCGAATCCGTCAAAAGTGTGGATGGCTTTGCCTTCTCCTTCGGGCTTGACCGTGCCCTGGCCAGAGCGAACCGCCTGGATGGCGTCGACGAGCTTTGAAAGGACATCGGGTTGTGCGACGGGAATGTTGTGCGCCCCCAGGACGAGTTTCAATTGCGGGGCAAGTGCGGCGAGGCGTTTGACCGAGGCGACGTAAGCGTCGAGATCGGTTTCCGGCCGGTACAGCCAGATGGGGGCGGGATAGTAGGTGTCCCCGGTGAAGAGCAGGCCGTTCTCGCGGTCGAGGAGGGAGATAGCGTCGGGCGTATGACCGGGCGTGGAAACGATTTCGAGGGTACGTCCGCCGAGATTGATCTTGAAACCGTCGTGTACAAACAGCAAAATGTGCCAGGGCTTGGTTTGGTAGGATTTGGGATCAAAATTTTTCGGCAAATCACCGCAGAGTTGATCGGGGGTAATTTCCGCCTGAGCGTCTTCGCGGGAGCCGCGCGCATTGTTACGCGTGAAATCGGTGTCCATGCCGTAGATGAAATTGAATTGCCAGTTGCCGCCAACGTGGTCGTCGTGGGTGTGCGAGTTAAGCACCACAACAGGACGCGACGTCAATTGAGAAGTGACTTTGGCGATGTTGCTGATGCCCATGCCGGTATCAAAGAGCAGAGCCTGCTTGTGGCCTACGATGAGATAGGAGATGACTTCCTCAAATTGGTGGGGCTCGTAGATGGCGAAGACGCCGGGCGCAACTTTGTACACCTCGAACCAGGGATCGCTGGCCAATACTCGCTCGAGCGATTTGTATTCCGGGCGGGGAAGCGAGCGGCACCATTCGGGTTTTTCGGACGCGGGACGTGCCGGCGCGGAATCTTGCGCAGCGAGCAGCAGCGGAAAAACGAGAACCGCTTCAATCAGTTTGCGAGAAAAAGCGAAAAGCGCCCGCCACGGTCGGCGGCCGCTACATGTGCCGGAACCGTACTCGGTGAGCACAAGCTGAACGTGAGCTGCTTCGTTCATTTGGAGGAGCCGGAGACGAAGATGGATTTGGGAATCATCATGTGGACGCCTTTGTTGCCGTCGACAAGCTCGGTGATGTGGAGGTCGGCGGCGACGCTCGAAAGCATGTAGGCGTCGTCGCGCGCGAGATGTTTTTCGTTCATCAGGAAATCGATCATCTCACGGACGGCGAGCTTGGTGGCTTCGTTCAAGTCTTCGTGCAAGCCCATGGTGATGAAGTGCGTGGGCGTTTCGGCGCGTGGCCAGCGCAGGTGCATGTCTTTTCGCACGATGAATCGAAACGTGCCGATGAGCGAGGTTTCCATCGCGGTGATGTCCACTTCGCCGTCGCCCTGGCCGGCATGGCCATCGCCGACTAGAAAGAGCGCGCCGGGCGCATGCACGGGAATGTAGAGCGTTGTGCCCGCGACGAGGTCCTTGTTGTCAATATTCCCGGCGTGAATCCACGGAGGAGCGCTGCTGATGCGGCCCGAGATCTCGGGCGGAGCGACACCCATGCTGCCGAAAAACGGATGCAGAGGAATCTCAATGCCGGGAGCGAAGCGCGCGACCATGCGCTTTTCATCGAGCGGAATAATTTTTATTTTTGGATACGGATAATCTTCCGTCAAATATCCGCGGCCGGGGCTGAATCCATTGTAGGCGTACGGAATGGCGAGCTTCGCGGCGAGGATGCGCACTTCGAGAACGTCGCCAATCTCAGCGCCTTCGATGTAGATCGGTCCGGTGAGAATGTGACCGCCGGGCCCTTTGTCTTTGACCTGGTCGGTGATGTCGCGGAGCGATTGCTCGACCTGGTCCGGAGGGACGCCAGCATCTTCAAGCCGCTTCGGGCTCGAGGTGATCAGCGTCTGAATCTCGACGGTGTCGCCCGACTTGACGCGCAGCACCGGCGGCGTCTTCGCGTCGTAGTACCCCCACGCGACCGTTTTCGGCGTCGGCTTCAGCGTGTACGTCGACGCAGGAGTAGGCTGTTGAGCGCGGGCCACCGAAGCGACCACAAGAAATATAGAAAATAGAAAGAAGATCGCCCAAGGCAATTCCTCAGCGGCTAAAGCCGAGCTGAATCGTTGCACCTTATGTCGGAGCTGAAGCTCCGACCCCCAAGAATTTCGCGGTCGATCCAGGTCGATTCCTTCCGTCTTCCACAGAGTTGATGAGCGAGAGCGCAATTTAAGCATGTATCTCATGGGTGGGTCATGTCCTCGGCGCGGACGAGGGCGTCGAATTCTTCGGCGGTGAGGAAACCGAGTTTGATGGCGGCTTCGCGGAGGCTGATGTGCGCCTTGTGGGCGGCTTTGGCGACTTGGGCGGCCTGGTCGTAGCCGATTTTGGGGGCGAGGGCGGTGACGAGCATGAGCGAATTGTGGAGATAGCGGTCGATGGTTTCACGGTTCGCTTCGATGCCGACGACGCAATAATCGACGAAGCTGTTGCAGGAGTCGGCGAGGAGTTCGATGGAATGAAGATAATTGAAAATGATGACGGGCTTGAAGACGTTCAGCTCAAAGTTGCCTTGCGAGCCGGCAACACCGATGGCGGTGTCGTTGCCAATGACTTGGACGGCGACCATGGTCATGGCTTCGGCCTGCGTGGGATTCACCTTGCCCGGCATAATCGAAGACCCGGGCTCGTTTTCGGGGAGAGATAGTTCGCCGAGGCCACAGCGCGGGCCGGAAGCGAGCCAGCGAATGTCGTTGGCGATTTTCATGAGCGAGGCGGCGAGAGTTTTTAGCGCGCCGGAGGCGAAGACGAGCTCATCGTGCGCGGAGAGCGCGGCGAATTTGTTGGGATGCGAGCGGAAGGGCAGGCCGGTGAGCTCGGAGATTTTACGGGCGGCGCGCTCGGGAAATTCGGGAGGAGCGTTGAGGCCGGTGCCGACGGCGGTGCCGCCGATAGCGAGATCGTAGAGGCCATCGAGGGCCACGGCGATGCGGGCGCCGTCGCGGTCGAGAAGATTCACATAGCCGGAAAATTCCTGGCCGAGCGTGAGAGGCGTGGCGTCCTGCAAGTGCGTGCGGCCGATCTTGACGATGTCCGCGAACTCCCTGGCTTTGGCGTCGAGGGCGTCACGAAGTTTTTTTACGGCGGGGAGAAGACGGCGCGAGGTTTCCGTGGCAGCGGCGATATGCATTGCGGTCGGGAAGGTGTCGTTGGAGGACTGCGACATGTTGACGTCGTCGTTCGGATGAATGGGCTTTTTGCTGCCCATCACGCCGCCGGCAATTTCGATGGCGCGGTTGGAAATGACTTCGTTGACGTTCATGTTGGTCTGCGTGCCGCTGCCGGTTTGCCAGACGCGCAGAGGGAAATGATCAAGGAGCTTTCCGGCGATGACTTCATCGGCGGCCTGGACGATCAGCCTGGCCTTATCAGACGGGAGCTTGCCGAGATCCTGATTGACGAGCGCGGCGGCTTTTTTGAGGATGCCGAAGGCACGGATAAGCTCCGGCGGCATAATGTCCTTGCCGATGGCGAAATGGATGAGCGAGCGGGCGGTCTGCGCGCCGTAGTAGCGGTCGGCGGGGACTTCGATCTGGCCCATGGAGTCGGATTCGGTCCGGGTCGGTGTGGTCATGGCAGGTTTGCTGGCTTCGGACATGGCGAGCTCCTTCACTGGATTCGCCCTGAGTTTAGCAGGCTGGAAGAGAGGTAAGGAAGCACGGGCGTGAGGGGAAAGGGAAAGAGTTTCAAAATGGGAAGCGAGGACCCCTCCCCCCTAGGTTTTTTGTAAGTGTTCATTCTAAACAGTTTTAAGTTATTTAGAATCAACACTTGTACAAGTGTTGATTCTAAAGGAGTTGTGGGTTCACACTTTCCATTGCCAAGTGGACCAGGTGCATGAGGGGCAAAGCAGGGAGTTCGTGGCGCGTGAGTGACGGCAGGGGGATGCCAGAAGGAAGGGAGAGATGCGGCCGGACTGAGAACTTTGTAATTCACGACACATTATAGCATATCGGTACTGTTTGTCAAGTAATTACTGGTAAGTGCTTTGTCTGCTGGGGGTTAGTCAGGTGTCTGTTCGAAATGGCACCCCTGAAAATGGGAGGACCCAGCCTTTCCAGTGAAATGGGAGCGGTTCCGGCGCGAGAGATGTTTCGTACGTCCGGCGCTCGCGATCGTTGCAGGCCAGGTACCCCAGCGCTTGCGCGCTGGGCTTCCCGGTACAGACCACCGGGACGCAAACTACGCGAACTTCTGGGGCGCCTACGGCGCTGGGGAGTGTTGGAAAAGCCGGATGGCGCAGCCTTTTTCGTTAAGCGACACCCGACCGTCACGCAGGAGCGAAGGTAGTACGGATTACATCACGGATACGAGAGGAATTGAATCGCAAAGACGCTCCCTCAAGCAAAGCCGCCGGAGAACTCCGAGAGGCGGATTTTATTGTGAGAGCTGGCGGTAGGATAGCACTTTGTAGGTCAAGGGCTTTTGAGCGGCGTTGATCCAGCAGGTGCTGTAGTAGATCCCGTCGCCGCCGCCGGTTTGCTTGAAGTAAGCAGCACCCAGATTCGGGTCGGGCAACAATTTTCCGGAGGCGTCGCGCGTCCTAGCTACGAGCACGGCCCCGATAATTTGACCGGTACCAGCCCTAGTGGAAATAAACTGGCCTTGTCCCACCACCATAACAATTCCGTTCCAGGATGCGTCCGGGTCGTAGTAAAAGGTGCCGGTGACCACGAGGAGCCCATAGCCGGTGTTATGCCAGCCATTAAGATTCAAATCGCCGTTGACGACGATGGTCATGGGATTCGAATCAGACATCGCGGAAGGCAAATCGTTCTGGTTCGCGGGGCCAGGAATGACGGCATCCGCGCCTTGCGTGATCGACTGCACCAGAGAATCAAGCCCACTGGGAGTTTGGTAGTTGGGGGGCAGCGTGTTGACGTTGACGTTGCTCACGCTCGGGGACGGGGTTCCGACGCTGGAATAGTGGCTCTTGTTGGCAGTGACATTGCCGGTGACGATGTTCGAATGGCTCAAGTCACCACCGTTGGTATACCCGATTGCGGAAACGGCGCTTGTGCCAGGCGCGCAAGCCCCGACGCTGAATTGGTCATTTCCGTTTATATTGAACGAGGTCGAACTGGGTCCATCAAAATTCACGTTATTGCCGTCGAGCGTCAAAGCAGCGGGGAAACTCGGATTGGGAAAGCCCGCGCCACCAAAATTCAGATTCGGCATGGATAGAGCGGCGAGATACTGCAAGAGCTTTTGGCTGCCGTTAGGCAAAGAAGCGAGCGCGGTGATTTCCAGGGCCTGGACGGCGTTCGGGGAATGATTGAGGCACAGGCTGGGTCCCGGACTGCCCGGCGTGTCCAGGCATGCAAAGTCGTAGTACAGAGGAGTGCTGAAGTCCAAGGTGCTGGGTGAGTGCTTTGAGTCGACGTCAAGATTGAGCGACTTTTCAGTGACGGCGTTGATGCGCACCCACTTGTAGAGCGGGCCCGGGAGGCCCGCCGCCGGTGAAACGGAGTTGATGGTCTGCACGGTCGCGCTCGTAATGGGCGTACCAAACTCTTGCTGGTATTGCGTATCGGGATAGGTTGAGGTGTTGCTCAAGTCGGTGGGATTGACGGTCTCACCAGGGAGCGGATTCCGGATGTACAGCACGCTTCCCAAAGGAAGCGGCGTCCCTAGCGTAGCCAAGACCGGCCCCAGGTAATCCGGGTTACTCGGGAGGAGACGCCCGCGGGCTTCCTCTATACCGGCGAGGGCGGCGTAATAGGTGCTGGCAGAAGAGCGATAGTTTCCAGCAAGGGCTGATTCCGCGCCGGAGGAGAGAATTAGAGCGATGGCAGTGACACCAATGAGCAGTAGGACGAAGATGGCAATCAGGAGAGCGACTCCTGCTTCGGAGCGCCGACGATGCGGCCCGCTAAGAATTTTCATATTAATCCCTTCGCTTTTTGGTCAGGTAAAAGCGCAGCCTAGATTTGAGAACTCTGCGGGGGACTCGAAAGCCAGTTCCATGAAGTAGATACACCCCGCGGGCCTTGCGCGTCAAGCTCAGAATTTTGCGAGGACCGGGCCCGACTGGTTGTGGCCCGGATTAGAAAAAGCGAGAATTGAAGGATTCCCGAAGCTCCGGAAGTGCCGCAGCGTGTTGGGTTCGCAAGCGTAATTAAAGTGCGATTGCAAAGATGAGGCAGTAGGGAATTGGGATGCGGCAACTTGAGCGATTCATGCACGCAAATATTCGCATCCGACAAGCGGTGGCCGCAGATATTCCAGTTCTGCGCGAGCTGATTGAAGCGTCCGTCCGCGGATTGCAGGCACAGGACTACACGCCGACTCAACTGGAGAGCGCGCTGAGGACGGTGTACGGCGTGGACAGCCAACTGATTGCCGACGGAACGTACTTTGTGGCGGAGACCGAAGAAGCAAATCCGGATCGCGAGCCGTGCATCACCGGATGCGGGGGTTGGAGCAAACGCAAGACGCTCTATGGGGGCGACCGATGGACAGGACGAGAAGATGAGCTGCTGGATCCGCTCTGCGATGCGGCGAAAATCCGCGCGTTCTTTATTCATCCGGCATGGGCGCGGCGCGGCATCGGCAGCAAGATCCTGGAGAGTTGCGAAACCGCCGCAAGGGCCGCGGGTTTTACACGATTCGAGATGGGGGCGACGCTGACCGGAGTGCCGATGTACCGGGCGCGAGGGTATGTAGAGTTGGAGCAGCTCGCGGTACCGCTGGAGAACGGGAAGTCACTGCCAATTGTCCGCATGGCAAAGCAGACGTAGAACGGAGTGGCATTGACGTGTGGAGTCAGAAAGAGACGATTCACTGGATCCAGCCGCGACGGCGCGGCGCGCACCAAGTGAGACAGGGGGCAGGATCGTCGGCATAGTACAGAAAGGGCAACGGCGCGGCGGCGATAACCCGGGTCATGTATACTTTTGGCGGGGGACCACCGGACATTTGGATATGGCGGTGACGGGAAAAAGCATTGAGGTATCGCTGCCGGTACGGCTGCGGCGCGCGGTGCGGTTTGCGCGGACGCGTGTGCGCGAACTGCGCATGATCGCGAAGGCACTGGCGTCAACCGAGCACCCGATCCTGGTGCACGTGATCCCGATGCGGCAGTGCAACCTTGCTTGCACGTACTGCAATGAATTTGACGACGTGTCGAACCCGGTGGCGCTGGAGGAAATGAAGCGGCGGCTGAACACGCTGGCCGACATGGGGACCTCGATCATCACGATCAGCGGCGGAGAACCGCTGATGCACCCGGAGCTGGACGAGATTATCCGGCATATCCGGCGGCGGGGAATGATCGCGGGGATGATCACGAACGGCTTCTTCCTGAACCAGGAACGAGTCGAGCGGCTGAATCGAGCCGGGCTGGAACATCTGCAGATCAGCATAGACAACGTGATGCCGGATGAAGTTTCGAAGAAAAGCCTGAAGACGCTGGACGGGCGGCTGGAGATGCTGGCGCAGTACGCGATTTTTCAGGTGAACATCAACTCGGTGCTGGGCAGCGGGGTGAAGAATCCGGAAGACGCGCTGAAGATTGCGCACCGGGCGGTGGAGCTGGGCTTTACGAGCACGGTGGGAATTATCCACGACCACAACGGGCAGTTGAAGCCGCTGGGCGCGCGCGAGCAAGAGATTTTCGAAGAGGTCATGACACTGGGGAAAAGATCGTTCTCCCGCTTCAACAATTTTCAGCACAACGTGGCGCGCGGGAAAGAGCATAACTGGCGGTGCCGTTCGGGCTCGCGGTATTTGTATATTTGCGAGGACGGGCTGGTGCACTGGTGCTCGCAGCAACGGGGTTACCCGGCGATTCCACTGTCGCAGTACACGCCGGAGATGCGCCGGCGCGAATATTCCACCGAAAAGTTCTGCGCGGCGCGCTGCACGGTATCGTGCGTACAGCAAATCGGGATTCTAGACAACTGGCGCGACCCACAAACGTTGAAACCCATGCCGATGGTGCCGCCTCCGGCGCAGGCCGAGCTGGTTCAGATCGGTTCGGCGCGCAGTGATTCCTGATTTTTCAGGGAATCCCGAAGCTTTTCCTTCCCTCTATTTTCATTTCGTGCACATCCCTTTGGCGGCCCGATTGACGCTCCGTGAGGGCATCGGAAAAATAAGAGCATGACCGCGCCGGCAATTCAAACTGAGAACTTGACCAAGGATTATCCCTTCGGCTTCCTGAACCTGAAGACGAAAAGGTCGCTTGAAGCGCTGACCATGCAGGTGGAGACCGGGGAAGTATTCGGGTTTCTCGGACCGAACGGCGCGGGCAAATCTACTACCATCAAGCTGCTGGTGGGGCTGCTATTCCCGACTTCCGGGGATGCGCACATTCTCGGGAAACCGATAAGCGACATCGAGATGCACAGGGAGATCGGCTACCTGCCAGAGCAGCCGTATTTTTACGATTACCTCACCGCGGCGGAGGTGTTGGATTACTTTGCGCGTTTCCATGATTTGACGGCGGCGGACCGGCGGGAGCGCATCGAGCGGATGCTGAAAAAAGTGGGCCTCGAGACGGCAGGGAAAATCCAGCTGCGGAAATATTCGAAGGGCATGCTACAGCGAGTCGGGCTGGCGCAAGCGGTCTTGCACGATCCGCAAGTGGTGATCCTGGATGAGCCGATGTCCGGCTTGGATCCGATCGGGCGGCGGGAAGTGCGTGACATTATTCTGGAATTGAAGCGCGAAGGCAGGACGGTGATGTTTTCGACGCACGTGCTGTCGGACGCAGAGATGCTGTGCGACCGCGTGGGAGTGATTGTTGACGGAAAGCTGCGCGGGGTGGGCGCGCCGGACGAAATTGTGGGAATGAAGGCGCACGGGATGGAGATTCTCTTCGAATACGCCGGAGGCGGGGGGAGCGCCACTGCACTGCTGGGTAGAGCGACACGCGCGGGAAACCGGTACCGCCTGCAAGTGGCCGAAGAGGAACTCTACGGCGCGCTCGAACAGCTCCGTTCGGCGGAAGCAAAAATTCTTTCGGTTACACAGTTGAAGCCGACGCTGGAAGAATATTTCATGCACCTGGTGGATGCGAGCCGCGCGCAAGCGGCGGCGGTCGAGGTGAGCGGAAAATGAGGCGCGCAGGCGTGGTGGCGTTGAACACGTTTCGCGAGGCGGTGCGCGACCGCGTGCTCTACAACCTGGTGTTTTTTGCGCTGCTGATGATGGCGGCGGCGATCCTGGTGGGACAAATTTCCATCGGAATCGAAGAGATCGTCATCGTGAGCCTGGGATTAAGCGCGATATCGGTGATCGGGCTGCTGATCGCCATCTTCATTGGCGTAGGGCTGGTCTACAAGGAGATGGACAAGCGCACGCTGTACGCTTTGCTGGCCAAGCCCGTGAGGCGATGGGAATTTTTGCTGGGAAAGTTCGGCGGGCTGGTGCTTACGCTGGCGGTAAACACCGCCGCGATGTCGGCGGGGCTTTTCCTGGTGATGTGGTACGTGAAGCATACGCTGGCGCGAGAGGACTCCGGGGTGCTCGTGGCGGTCTATTTCATACTGCTCAAGCTCGCGCTGGTGGTGGCGCTGGCGATGCTGTTTTCGTGCTTCACAACGCCGCTGCTTTCGATACTGTTCACGGCCGGATTGTATATTTCCGGACTGTTCGTGCAGGAGATGCGGACGTTTCACAGCCTGACGCCGAAGCCGGTGCTCGAGGCGATCACGAGGTGGCTTTCCTACATCCTGCCGAATTTTCAAAACTTTGATGTGATGGCCTCGGCCGTGCACGGCCGTGCCATTCCCGCGGCTCTCATTCTGGAAAACACGATCTACACGGCGGTGTACTGCGCGATCGTGTTGTTGACGGCAGCGGCTGTCTTTTCGCGGCGCAACCTCAAATGAAATGAAACTACGGAGTCCCATCGCCGGGCTGCTCCTGCTGGCGCTGCCAGCGGGGTTTGTTGCGCTCTGGCAATTGCAGCAGAGGATCGACACGCGGCGAGCGGAACTGCATCAGGAACGCGAAAAGCTGGTATTAAGCTCGGGCAAGCTGCTGAAAGCGATGAGCCTGGAATATGCACCGCTGATGGCGGACATTTACTGGACGCGAACCGTTCAATACTACGGCGATAAGAGAGCACACGAGGATCCCAACTTCGATCTGCTGTGGCCGCTGCTGGACATCACCACGACGCTCGACCCGCAATTGCTGGTGGCTTACCGTTTCGGCTCGACGTTCCTGAGCGAGCCTCCCGCGCGGGGAGCTGGGCGCCCGGATCTGGGCGTGCGATTGGTCGAGCGGGGGATCCAGGCGAATCCGGAATACTGGCGACTCTACGAAGACCTGGGATTCATTTACTACTTCGATGCGAAAGATTATCCCAAAGCCTCGGCGGCGTTTCTCGAAGGCAGCAAGAAGCCTCACGCGCTGGTTTGGATGAAGATTCTAGCGGCGAAGGTAGCAGAGCAAGGGGAATCACGCGAGACGTCGGTGTTTCTTTGGAACGAACTTTACAATTCGGCGACGGACCCTCAAATAAAAAAGAACGCTCTGATGCATCTGCAGTTGCTGCGGGCGCAGACGGACTGCGAACACCTTGACGCCATCGCAGACGAATACGAGAAACGCACGGGGCGGCGACCCAAGAACTTGCGCGAACTCATCGGCGCAGGTCTCTTGCCGGGAGCACCGGTCGACCCGCTTGGGCATGTTTACGTTTTTGGCGCCGCTGGCAAGGCGCAATTGAATCCGGCGAGTCCCCTGTTCAAGGAAAAAAGCATTTACGCGAAGCCGCTGTAATTTGCCGCAAGCGAGTCATGGTGATGCGGAGCGGAGAAGAATCACTCCGTCGTGCAAAGGAGCGTCATCTGAGGGTCAATGAGGATGCGCCGGGGCGCATCCGGTGTAAGGAACTGGAAGGATGTTTCGGAGCCGGAAGCAACGACGGTTCCAAGAGAAGCGCTATGACCCGCGCCAGCGCCAGCATAGAGTGGCACGCGGGCCAGAAAAGAACGAGGCACGCCGGTCTGAAATAGTTTGCCCCGGACGACATTACCCTTCTCGTCGTGGTGCACGGAAAACTCCACGCGATAGTGCGGGATTCCCGTTCCCCGCACCCACTGCTCGAAAAACCACTCCATGGAATGAGCGCCTTCGAGGTCCATCGCAGGTGTCATGACCGCCTCAATTTCATGCTGCAGGTCCTCCGTCGAGAGAGCGCGATAGGCGTACTTCGTTGCAAGGGTTTGTAGCAGGGCGGTGAAACGCTCGTCGGGATTTTTACTGCCGGGCTGGCGGAGCATTTCGCGGAGCATGTGGATGACCCATGCGCCTTTGCTGTAGATGACTTGCTCGAAACCGTTGGGGGAGCGGGAAGAGTTCAGGCGGCTGCCCAGAGTGAGCGCGCCGAGATCGGCGACGGACACGTCCGAATGTGGCGACTTCTCCGCCAGCTGCTTGCGATAGCGCACGAGCCAGAGGCGCAGTTTATGATCGGGAAGCTTCTGGCTATCGGCGAAGAGCAGCGCGAGATAGCTAGCGATAGCTTCGTCAATCCACTGGTCGCGATAGCTGGACCAACCGACGATGTTACCCCACCACTGATGCGCCACTTCATGAAAGGGAACCAGATCGGTGAAATGTTCCTGATTTGCAGAGGAGAGACCAGCGCGGTGCTGGGCTTCGGCGGGCAGGAAGGAGAAGGTGGAAAGGTAGAGTAGGCCGGGCCAGCCCTGCCCAAAAGTGCCGGGAATTTGTGAGACGCTCAGCGTGCGGAAGGGAAACGGCCCGCTGAAGGTTTCATAGAAGCGAATCGAGGAATCGATTTGTTGCCCGAGCTGCTTAAGCGCAGCAGCAGGGCTTGGCGGGGCCATGGGCATCTCCAGTTGCGCGCTCGATGAGGGCACCCCGAAAGGCGACGGCAAGGTTGTGAAGGGGTCCGGCTCCCGCTGAGTGAGATGGCTGCTGAGCGCTTCTTCGAGCTGGCGATTGGCATAGACGTCTACCGAGTGCTTTTCCGACGGCAGCGAAGCGAAAGCATATTCGCCGAGATTGAATCCGGCGACCGGAACGGGTTTGTCTGTCCGCCAGTGCCCTGCGCGGAATTCGCCTTCTTCGTGTTCCTCAATTTTCGCGCCGGTCGCCGCCAGCCTCAGGTGGCGAAGCCAGCGCAATCTGAGATCGTAGCCCGCAAAATCAGAGGTGTCACCGAGATGCGGATACCAGCTCTCCCGCGCGCCAACGAAGAGCACGCCGTTGCCGGCGTCCTGGATGACGTTTCCACGATAGCGAAAATGCAGGTTAAATTCCTGACCGCGAGGCGGCGCTTCCGCGAGCACGACCTGGAGGTAGTCGCTACCGTGGACGCTGCGCTCCGGGAGGCTCATCCCCTCGTTTTGAAAAAATACGAGGGAATCGCCGCGGTCGTCGGTCACCGCCTCGACGTTTAGAGCGCGTGATAGCTGAAAAATGAGCAAGCGTTCACCTCCGGTTTCCGCACGAAGGCGGACCGTGGTGGCGGCGTCGAGAGAGTTGTTGGCAAGGATGGACGTTTCGATGGCGTACTGCGAGGCGCGAAACGCAGACGGCGGCGGAGAAACGCCGGGGATGGCATACGAAGCCCAGATGTCGTAGAAGGTGGCGTCGCCCGATTTGCGGGGCTGGGCGAAAAGCATCTGCTCGGCCCGCATGTAGTCGAGAAGCACATCGAAGCCGCCGGTGACGACACCCTCGAGACCGGCGTGGAAGAAGTGCCGCGGTTGTTGTGAGAGCGTTTCAAAAAGGATGCGCAGGGAATACTGCGGATTTAGCCGTGTGAGATGCGGCTCCCAGCCGGCCGCGTAGGAAGTGTCTCGCTGGGGAACTATGTTGGCGCTCTTGAACTGGCCGAGGAGATCGCCGGCCGAATCGTCGGTGAAGCGCAGGTAGGCGGAAGTGAATTCTTGGTCCAGGACGGGAGCGCCCAGAAAGCGAGCCATTTGCTGCTTTTCCACGGGATCACGCGGGAGGGCGAGGGCGTGGCCCCGCCCGGCGAAGACGGCCCCCGTGATGTGGCCATCAAGCGAAGCGAAAAAAGCCAGTTTACCTTCGTCGAACGCGAGTTTGACATCGCCCCGGCGCAGCGCGACGCGGTTCGAGGTTTCGAGCGTATAGACGGCGGCGGGATCAACACGCAGCGCGTTCAACGCATCGTAGAGCTGTTTAGCAGGCTTATCCGCCGCTGACGACGAAGTGGGCATCGTCAGACTGCAGAGCGCGAGGAAGGCAAGCGCCAGCCACATACGGGCAGTGTAGTCATTTTCGGCATCACGGAACAAGGCTGCGGCGGCGGTTGGGAAGCCTCGTCTTAAAATAGAAAAATGCGGCGGCTGCATCGGGCCAGTCGAATCTTGGGCTTCGCAAGCGTACTGCTCTTAGCAGGAGCGGCAGCGCGGGCGGACACGATTGTGCTGAAGAACGGCCGGCGCATTCTGGCACTGAGCGCGGTCGAAGAAGGCGACCGCGTGAAATACGAAACTTCCGCGGGGCAACTGAGTCTGCCAAAGTCCATCGTCGATCATATTGAAAAGGGCGGGGCCGTGCCGATGCCGGATTCTCCCGGCGCGGCGGCAGCGAATCTTGCGATCTCCCCCCCCTCAATGCAGGTAAGCGACGCGGGCAACGAAATCGAACGGGGCGCAGTGCATGACGGCGCTATCGACCGGGACTTTCTTGCCAAGCTTGACGGGGAAGCGCACTCCGGCTCGCGCGCAGCGAATGCAGCAGCGGCGATGGGGCACCATGCGGCGGCGCAGTTCGAAGTGACACATGGCGACATGGAACACGCCGTGGCGGACGAGCACACCGCTCTGATCTACGCGCCGGACCAGCCGGACCTGCTCATGAATGTGGCGTACCTACACTTGCGGCGCAGCGAGTTCAAGCAGTCGCTTGAATATCTCGAACGCGCGGGCCGGGTGGCGCCGGACAACCCCGATGTGCCGAAACTTGCAGGCTGGGCCTACTACGGCATGAACAAGCTGGACCAGGCGGTTGCCGAGTGGAGGCGTGCGCTGTCGCAGCGGCCCGATCCGGAAGTGCGGGCGGCGCTCAACAAGGCGATACGCGACAAACAAGAAGAGGAAAATTACCGGGAAAACGAGAGCACGCATTTCACTTTGCGGTACAGCGGCGAAGCGGAACCCGGATTGGCGCACGACGTCCTGCGCACGCTGGAAATGCACTTTGAGGCGATCGAGTCCGAGCTAAGCTTTGCGCCCGCGGATTCCATCGGAGTCATCCTGTACACGCAACAGGCTTTTGCGGATATCACGCGCGCGCCCGGTTGGGTCGGCGCGCTGAACGACGGCCGCATTCGGGTTCCGGTACAGGGGCTGACGAGCATGACACCTGAACTTTCGCGTGTGCTGAAGCACGAGCTGACGCACAGCTTCATCCAGCAAAAGACGCGCGGGCGCGCGCCGACCTGGATCCAGGAAGGAATGGCACAATGGATGGAAGGAAAGCGCAGCAATGAGCACGCTGCCGAGCTGGTGCAAATTTACGACGTGAGACACGGCGCGCCGCTCGCGGCGTTCGAAGGCTCGTGGATGAATTTGCACAGCGACGCCGCGGCTTATGCTTACGCGTGGGCGCTGGCGAACGTGGAATACCTGGTGCAGGCGAACGGCATGGTGGACATGCAGCGCATCCTGGATCGCATCGCGGTCGGCAGTTCCACGGAAGCCGCGATTTATGAAGTGCTGCACATCAAGTACGAGGAAGTCATTGAGGGAACGGCGGGCTATCTGCGGAAGACTTACCTCTGACAAAGCGGGAAGCGAAGCAATTTCTGACAATCCGACACATTATAGATTGCGCTTTCGCAATTAGCCCTTAGGCGAGTTTGCCCCTCGAGACTCGAAGTCCATCTAGGTTGTGGCTAGGAGGGCTGCGAGGAGAGCGGCGCGCGCGGGCATGTTGTTTATGAAGATGTGTTCGTGGGCAGAGTGGGCGCCATCGCCGACGGCGCCGAGGCCGTCGAGTGTGGGAATGCCGAGCGCGGCGGTGAGATTACCGTCGGAGCCGCCGCCCGCGACGCATTCGCCTAGGGACAGACCCATTTGTGCGGCGAGCAATTTGGCGCGGGCGAAGAGCGCGGCGCTAAATTTGCGTTCCAGCGGGGCGCGATTGAAGCCGCCGCGGACTTCCAGGCGCGCACCGGGAAGAGCCGGGCGGAGCGCGTGAAGCCGTTTTTCGATTTGCCGCATGTCCCCGAAGTGCAGCGCGCGAAGGTCAAGGACCGCGCGGGCGCGTTCGGCGATGACGTTGGTGCGCGTGCCGCCTTCGATGATGTCGGCATTGAGGGTGATGCCGCGGCGAGGATCGTTCCATTTTTCGATACGCGTGATCTGCCGCGCCAGCTCATGAACGGCGTTGATGCCTTGCTCGGGCGCCAAGCCCGCGTGCGAGGCCCGGCCGTGAACGAGGATTTCCGCTTCGCCGACACCCTTTCGCGCCGTCTTCAGCAAGCCCCGAGGACCAAGCGACGGCTCAAGAACAAAGACGGCATCGCTGCGGCGCGCTTCGGACTCGATGAGTTTTCTGGAAGATTCGCTGCCAACTTCCTCGTCGGAAGTCCAAAGGAAAACGAGACGCTTGCGGAGGGGCGCTGCGGAATTTTTTAGCGCGGAAAAGGCGAAAAGCGCCTGGACCATCCCCGCTTTCATGTCGAAAATGCCCGGCCCGTAGGCTTTGCCTGCCGTGATGCGAAAGGGCATCGTGGCAAGTGTGCCGCTTGAGTAGACCGTATCGTAGTGGCCGAGGACCAGGAGCTGGCCAGCGGGGCGGGTTTTGTGGGGCCACCAGGTGATGCGGAGATGATCGCCGCGAAATTTTTGGGCCAGCCGCTCGACCCGGGCGCCGCGCTTGCGCCATTCAGCTTCGAGAAGACGGCAACAACGGTCGGCAGCGGATTTCTCGAAGCTTGGAGACTCGACGAGCACGAGCCGCCGGAGAATGGCCAGCATCTCGGGCAGCCGGGATTTTAGATTTTGGAGAAAATGTGCGGGGAGATTTGCCTCGACCATAAGGCACACATGCTAACAACGCGATGACGCAGCAGCAACCGTTCAAAATGGTTGAGGTTAGTGGCGGTGAGCTTTGGACTGGGCATGAGCCGAGTGCGCGTATCGCTGATGGCGCGGTTCGCATATAATTGTAAGTTTGCAAGGGAATGGTGAGGCGCCGCAGAGCGATGCGTAGCGCCAAGGGGAGCGTAGATGATGTTTGACGTGGTGGAAATTCAAAAATATCTGCCCCATCGGTATCCATTTCTACTGGTGGACACCATCCTGGAAGTAGAGAGAGAAAAGCGCATCGTGGGCATCAAGAATGTCACCATAAATGAATGGTATTTTCAGGGACACTTTCCTGGTAAGCCGGTCATGCCCGGCGTGCTGATTATTGAAGCCCTGGCGCAGTTGGGAGGCTTTCTACTGTTGCTGGAAATTCCGGACCGCGACAAAAAACTGCTGTATTTTGTGGCTGTGGACGGTGCTCGTTTTCGCCGCCCGGTGGTTCCCGGCGACCAATTACGCCTGGAAGCAAAGGTGCTCTCCTGGCGTGGCGATTTCTGCAAACTAGAGGGAAAAGCGACCGTCAATGGTCAGCTCGCGGCCGAAGGCACGGTGATGTGCAAGATGATCGATCGCGAGCTTCCCGCAAAGGCGGAAGATTCCCCGAAATGACGATGCAGACGATTCATGCGCAGGCGGTGGTCGCGCCGAGCGCCAAACTCGGCGCGGGCGTGCAGGTGGGAGCTTACGCGGTGATCGGGGATGGGGTGGAGCTCGGAGAAGGCTGCATATTGCGGGAGCACGCGGTGGTCCACGGGCCGTCGCGCTTCGGGAATAACAATGTGTTTCACCCGTTCTGTTCGATAGGAGCGGACCCGCAAGATTTGAAATTTCACGGCGAGCGCACAGAGCTGATCGCCGGCGACGGCAACGTGTTCCGCGAAAATGTTACGGTGAGCCGCGGCACGGCAGGCGGAGGCGGGAAAACAACCATCGGCAACGGCAGCTTGTTCATGGCTTATTCCCACGTCGCGCACGATTGCCACGTCGGCGACAACACGGTTTTTGCAAACGGAGCGACGCTCGCGGGACACGTGGAGGTGGAAGATTTCGCGTCCATCGGGGCGTTTTCTCCGGTGCACCAATTTTGCCGCGTAGGAAGATACGCTTACGTTGGCGCTTGCACAGTGATCACGCAGGATGTGCCGCCGTTTTCGCTGGTGGTTACAGAACGCGAGACGAAATGCTACGGCATCAATGCCGTCGGCCTCGAACGCAAGGGTTTTTCCGCCGAGCGATTGAAGAGTCTCGAGCGGGCGTTCCGGTTGCTGCTGCGCTCGAAGTTGAACACTTCGCTCGCGGTCGAGGAGATGCGCAAGACGCTTGGTGATTCGGCCGATGTGCAGGAATTGATCCGATTCATCGAGACGGCCGAGCGCGGCATCGTGAAGTAGCTCCTTCCTGAAACGACAGTTGATGCCCGACACTCATTCCAATCCGGCGGCAAATGCTACGGCGAACAGGAGCGGCTGGGGACTCATCGCCGGAAACGGGCGCTTTCCGTTTCTGGTTCTGGAAGGAGCGCGCAGCCAGGGCATTGAGATGGCGGTCATCGCCATCAAGGAAGAGGCGTCACCGGAAATCGAGCGCGTCGCGAAACGTCTGCACTGGGTCAGCCTGGGCGAATTGAGCAAGACCATTGAGCTGATGCACCAGGAAGGCGTTTCCCAGGCGGTGATGGCCGGGCAAGTGAAACACAACAAGATTTTCAGCTCGATCCGGCCGGACTGGAAGCTCGCAAAGTTGCTCTTTTCCTTGCCGCGCAAGAATACGGATGCGCTGATCGGCGCGGTCGCACGCGTCCTAGAAGAGGATGGCATTCGATTGGTGGATTCGACCATTTTTCTGAAACCTTTGCTGCCGGAGCCGGGGGTATTGACGCGGCGCGCGCCGAATGAACACGAAGCGGAAGACATTGCGTACGGACTCGGAATAGCGCGGCAAATCGCGGGACTGGATATCGGGCAGACGGTCGTGATTGCGGACCGCGCCTGTGTCGCGGTCGAGGCCATGGAAGGCACCGACGAAACCATCGCGCGGGCCGCACGACTCGCGCCGGGCCGGCCGCTAGTGGTCGTGAAAGTGAGCAAACCGCTGCAGGACATGCGTTTTGATGTACCCGTGGTTGGCTTGCCGACCATCGAACAGATGAAGAACGCAGGCGCCACCGCCCTTGCTCTGGACGCGAAACGCACCCTTCTCTTTGACCGGGCACAATTGATCGAACGGGCCGACGCGGCTGGGATTGCAATTCAAGCAATTCCACTCGCGACTGCCACGGAACTCGGAAGCGCTTCCGGGGGAATGAATACGAAATGACCGCGGCGGCCGAACAAACCAAGAAGATTCGCGTCGCCGTTGTCGGCACGGGCGAGTTTGGCCGGAATCACGCGCGAGTCTATCGCGAGCTTGAAGGCGCGGAGCTCGTGGGCGTGTTTGACACGAACGAAGCGCGCGCGAAGGCGGTGGCGTCGGAGTTTCAGACAAAAGCACTTCGCGGGCTCGAAGAATTGCGCGAGCGTGCCGACGCCGTGAGCATGGCGGTGCCGACGGTGGATCACTCATCGGTCGGATGCCGGCTTCTGGAAATGGGCCTCGACGTACTGGTCGAAAAGCCCATGGCCGTTAACCTGGGAGAAGCCGACGCCCTGATTGCTTCGGCCAAGCGGCACCAGAGCATTTTGCAAGTGGGGCATGTGGAACGCTTCAATCCTGCGGTCATGGCAGTGGAACCGATCCTGAACCGCCCGCTGTTTTTTGAAGTGCACCGGCTGGGAGTTTTCACGCCGCGCAGCCTTGATGTGGATGTGATTTACGACCTGATGATTCACGACCTGGACATTTTGCTGGCGCTCGTGCAGGAACCGGTTGAGGAAGTGAAGGCGGTGGGCATTCCGGTGTTGACGGACAAGGTGGATATCGCGCATGCGCGGCTGGAATTCACGGGTGGGGCGGTCGCGAACATCACGGCCAGCCGCGTCTCGACCGAACGCGTGCGGAAGATGAGATTCTTTCAGCAGCACGAATACATTTCGCTCGATTATGCGCGGCGCGATGCGCTGCGCATCGGCGTAAAGAAGCCAGGGCCGCAGCCTGAATTTGGGTTTGAGAAATTGCCTGCACGGTGCGTAGAGCCGCTGCATGCGGAATTGGAAGCATTTGTGGAATCCGTGCGGACGCGCCGCGAGCCGCGCACCAATGGAGCCGCCGGCCGGGCGGCGCTGGAACTGGCCGGGCGCGTCATGGCAAGCATCCAGGAACACGCCGCACGCGTCCAAATTGGTGCGTTCGCCGCACAGTCCAAAACAGACAAATGATCCCCCGGCTTCTTGTTCCGTACGATGCCCGACCGCCCGCCGCGGATGCCGCGACGCAGCGGCGGCGTCCGTCCACGCTGGATGAGCGCACGCTCGTTCCGGCAATGCTTCCGATTGTGCACCTGGACGGGCACACCAACATTCCGCCATCGCTGCCGCTCGAATCGATTAGCGCGCGCGTGGTCGTTCCGCGCGAATTGAACCCGGAAGCCTTCGCGGTTCGAGAAGACTCCTCGCTACCTCCGCAGCCCACCGAGATGGACGCGCGCATCGCGGTGCCGCAGGGCGCATCGCCCCCCGCGACGATAGCAGCATCGGAAAGCATCCCGCTGGACCTCATCGAAGCCGACATTTTCCTCACGGGCGAAGTCAATCTGCTCTCGAGTGAACAGACAGAGGAAAAGGGCAAGGCCGAACTCGTTACCCGCGTTTCGTCGGTGGTCTTCCATGTTCTCGTAATTCTGTTTGTCCTTTTCGAGCCAAAATTCTTTCCTCCCCGCCAGCCGACGCAGGAGCAACTCGACCTCGCACGCCGGCAAATTATGATCCTGCTGCCGCCGGGGGCTCTTGACGCGCCGAAAAATGTGCCGCGCACGAAAGATTTGGACAGCGAGAAAATGCGGGTTGATCCGCGCCTCTTGAGGCGAATTGCACCTCCCGAGCCGCAGCCTTTGCCGAAGCCGCCGGAACCCGAGCGGGTGGTCAAGGAGTTGCCGAATGCGCCGGTGCCTCAGCCGAATGTTGCGCAGCCCACGCCGCAACCCAGCACTCCAGTGGCGAAAGCCGACGCACCGAAGCCTCCGCTGAAGCTCGAAACGCCCGATCAACAGCCGACGACGCACGCGTTGCTCATTCCGAAAAGCACCTCGCCGGGCCGCGCGATAGAGGATTCCTTGCGCGCCGCGGAGAAAGCGCAGGCGCCCAGGGCGATTGCAAGGGGCGGGCAGCTCCCGGGCAGCGACGTTCCCGGCGGAGGCGGACAGGGAACGGCCTATGGGGCGATGGAACTTCTGACGCCAACCGAAGGAGTGGACTTCAGCAATTATCTGGCCCGCGTGTATGCTAGCGTGAAACAAAACTGGTTTGCGGTCATGCCGGAATCCGTACGGCTGGGGGATAAAGGAATCGTTGTATTGCAATTCAAGATCATGCGTAATGGCGGCGTGCCGACGGGAGAACCCGTACTTTTGCGCGGCTCAGGAAAAGAGCCGCTGGACCGCGCGGCGGTTTCTTCGATCCGCACGTCCAACCCCTTTCCGCCGTTGCCTACCGCTTTCAGCGGCCCGTATATCGAACTGCGATTCGGTTACTATTACAATCTTCCGATCGACTACGGCCGGTAGTGAAACTCGCTCGCCAACAAGTTCTCGGCAGTCTCCTGCTCGCTCTTATTGTCTTCGTAATTCTTCTGCTACGCGCGTGGCATCTTCTGTTCCGATGAATGACAAGGCAATTCTGCCGGTGCTCGCTGCCGTTGTTGGCCCGACGGCTTCGGGGAAGTCGGCGCTGGGTGTTTGGCTTGCGGAACGGCTCGGCGGCGAAGTGATTGCTTGCGATTCGACGCAACTCTATCGCGGCTTTGATATCGGCACGGCCAAGCCGAGCGAGTCCGAGCGTCGCCGCGTTCCTCACCACTTGCTCGATGTACTGAGTCCGGCGGAGGTAGCGACTGCGGGTGGATACCGGCAGATGGCGCCGCCGGTGCTTGAAGATTTGCGGCGGCGCAGGCGCTTGCCGATTTTCACGGTAGGCACGGGCCTGTATCTGCGTGCGCTGCTGGATGGCCTGGCGGATTTGCCGCAGCGCTCGGAGGAACTTCGCGAACGATTACGCGCCAGCGCCGCGGCTCACTCCCCCGGGCATCTGCATCGCGTGCTCCAGCGGTTCGATCGAACGGCAGCACAGAAAATAGCGGCGAACGACGAGCAGAAGCTGATTCGCGCCGTCGAAATCTGCATCCTGGCGCGCAAGCCCCTCACGGAAGTGCATGAAACCGGGAGGAGCCCTTTGCAGGGCTGGCGCGTTTTGAAGATTGGGCTGGAGCCACCGCGTGAGGCGCTCTACGACCGCATTCATGCGCGGACGGAAGAGATGCTGTCGCGCGGTTGGGTGGAAGAGGTGCGGGGTCTACTGGCGGCTGGCTTGTCGGGGAATGTGAAGCCCTTCGATTTTATCGGGTATCGAGAGCTGCGTGGTGTCGTACGATGCGAGATGACGCTTGAAGCGGCGCGTAGTGCGATACAACAAGCTACGCGCAGGTATGCGAAGCGGCAGCTTACGTGGTTTCGCAAGGAGTCCGGCGTTCACTGGCTCCGTGGATTTGGCGATGATCCGAAAGTGCAGAGCGCCGCGCTGCTTCATCTGCAGAGCGAGGGATTGCAGGCGGGTCGCGGTGTGGAAGCAAGAAGCGTATAATGGCGTAGATGAAAGACCTCCCGCCTCAGGCAGTTTCTTTCGCCCGGTAAATTTGGATGTCGCGATGATGTCAGCTTGGCTTCTTTGATGAAAACACAACAACAAGTTTCGACTGCGGAGCGCGCCTTGCTCGTCGGCGTGGGCTGGAAACGCGCGCCGCGGTTTCCAGGCATGCCCGCGGGTGAGCAGGGAAGAGAATCCCTTGGGGAGCTCATCGAACTCACTCGGAGCGCCGGAGCGGAAGTCGCAGGCACAGTGTTTCAAGTGCGCGATAAGGCCGATCCCGCAACGCTGGTGGGACGCGGCAAGCTTGATGAGATCCGCGCGGAAGCGACAACGCACGATGCGCCGCTGATTATCTTCGATAGCAACCTCTCTCCTATGCAGCAGCGAAACATTGAAGAGGCGACCGAGTGCCGAGTAATCGACCGGACACAGCTTATTCTGGACATTTTTGCTCGGCATGCGCGCAGCCGTGAAGGCCAATTGCAGGTGGAGCTTGCACAGCTCAACTATATGCTGCCCCGGTTGACGGGCCACGGCGCTGCTATGTCACGGCTCGGCGGCAAGAGCGGCGGGGGCGGCGCGGCGGGGCGCATCGGCGTTCGCGGACCTGGTGAAAAAAAGCTGGAGACGGACCGGCGGCGGATCCGCGACCGCGTACGAAAGATTGAATCCGGCATCAATGCGGTGCGCAAGCAGCGCGCCTTGCGCCGCGAGGCTCGCAATGCCGTGCCTCTTGGCACGATCGCGCTGGTCGGATATACGAATGCGGGGAAATCAACACTTTTCAACGCGCTGAGCCGCGCGGATGTGCTGGTCTCTTCACGCATGTTCGCCACACTCGATCCCACGATTCGAGCGATACGCCTGCCCTCCAACCGGCGAGTGCTGGCATCGGACACCGTCGGCTTCATCCGCGACCTGCCCAAAGGGTTGCTGACGGCATTTCGCGCCACGCTCGAAGAGGTCCAGGAAGCGGCGCTGATTCTACACGTGAGCGACGTCTCGAATCCTCACCACGCTGAGCTTGATGACGCGGTCGACAAGATCTTGATTGACCTCGGCGTTGCCGACCGGCCGAAGCTGCGGGTGCTCAACAAAGTGGATCGGCTGACGCCGGAGGAACGCGCGCCGCTGCTGCATCCTTATGCGATGGGCGCAGGAACCGACGGCGGACCGGTTCTGGTATCAGCGCTGACCGGCGAAGGAATCGACGGACTCCTGCGGCGCATAGACGTTGCACTTCCCATCGACCCAATGGTTATGCTGTCGTTGCGTCTGCCGCTGGCCGAAGGGCGCACGCTCGCGCTGGTGCACGCGCTCGGCCGCGTGCTGCGGTCCGAAGTGGAAGACTCGCACATGCTCCTGGACGCCGAAGTACCTGTATCTATCGCGCGGCAACTGCGGCTGGCGAAGTATGCTTCAAAGGAAACTTTTCAGGTCACTCCGACGTAGCTTAGTACGAGACAGGTTCGGAAGTGGAGGAAACTGTCATGGCTGGCTTTTTCCTGTGGTGCATTCTGTTCGTCTTGTGTTGGCCGTTGGCTCTGCTGGCGCTGGTGCTTTATCCGATTGTCTGGCTGGTGACATTGCCGTTCCGGCTACTGGGAATCGCGGTACACGGCGTTTTTGAACTGCTAAGCGCGCTCTTTTTCTTGCCGGTTCGTCTGCTGCGCGGGCCGCGAGCGATTTGATAGGGCAGCGAGCGCATTCGAAAGTGAGTAACTTCAACTACGACTATGAAAAGGCCTGCAATTCGCGGCCAGGAGCATCTCTCGGGGCGTCGTTGGATGGCGCTTGAGAGTTGAGGATCTGTGGAAAAGACTGTGGAAACCTCAAAATCCCTATCTCTCATGATTTAAATGACTTGGGGAGAAAGCCGGATTTGATTGCCGCTCACTCGCTGTAAGTAATAGAAACAAAATACGTTATTCCACAATATGGTTAGTTACCTGCATTTGGAGGAGGGTATTCTGCCCACGGCGCCCGTTCCCACATTTGCACAGTCTTGCAGCAAGGATGTCGCGAAAAAGTAAAGTTCTCCTGCTCGATTTCACTCCTTTCAGTCAACACCTAAGCGTTGTGCCTTCATGGGCTTGAATCCATCCGGCCGACGTTGACGCCTCCACGAGCGAAGTCTATAGTGAGTCGCGGTGGCGGCTGCGGGCACGGGACAGGCCTTTCCGCCGCCAAGAGTTATGAATCTCCCCAACTCACTCACGGTATTGCGTATTTTCTTTGTTCCTCTCCTCATCGTGGTTTTGCTGACGCGCAGCCCAAACGTCGAGCTTTGGGGATTTCCCATGCATTTTGAGTTCTGGGGCGTATTAATCCTGCTGACGGCTGCGGCCACGGACTGGGCCGATGGTTATTTCGCTCGCCGCCGCTTGCAGGTGACCACACTCGGAATTCTTCTGGATCCCATAGCGGATAAGCTCTTGATCTCAGCGGCTTTCGTCTCCCTTGTGGACATGCACCTAGTCCCCGCGTGGATGGTGGTGATTATTATCGGCCGCGAATTCACGATCCTCGGCTTGCGCAATATCGCCTCCGCCGAAGGATTCACGATTGAAGCCTCGGTTCTCGGGAAAGCCAAGATGGTGCTGCAGGTGTGCGCGGTGGCGGTATTGATTGCCGGCGCACGGCATCCTTCGCTGAAACCGTTGGCGCTCGCGCTGCTTTGGCTCGTGGTTGTGAGCGCGCTGGTTTCCGCGGCGCAGTATTTTCTGCGCTTCTGGAGCCGGGTGGACGACCGTATCAAGCAGCGGCGAAAGCTCAATATGCTTGAGAGCCGCAAGAAGTCTCAGGATGCAGTGCCCCTCTGAAGAAGAGATCCGATCGCTTTTGGAATGGGCGCGCCAGGCGATTGTATTGGCCGTCTCCGAGTCGCAACTCCCGGCCAGCATACCCAAAGATGGAATTTTCGGGGAGCGGCACGGCGTTTTTGTAACTTTGCATGTTGGCGGGCGTTTGCGCGGTTGCATCGGTGTGATCGAAAGCCAAGAGCCACTTGGGCAGAGCATTGTGCGGTGCGCCACCGGCGCTGCGCTTCGCGACCCGCGGTTTTCTCCTCTCCTCGAGGAAGAACTCGAGGAACTCGAAATTGAAATTTCGCTTCTCTCTCCAGTCGGGCCCATCCACCCGGATGAGATTGAGATCGGACGGCATGGACTCCTCATCGCCTACGAAAAGCAGCGCGGACTCCTGCTTCCCCAGGTTGCCACGGAACATCGTCTCAATCGCAAGCAGTTTCTCGAAGAGGCTTGCCGTAAAGCGGGACTCCCGCGTCGGGCCTGGAGCCAGGACGACGTACAGATATTGGGATTTACCTGCGAAGTTTTCTCCGAAGGCCGGCGGGGTTCGAAAGAGTGAGAACCGAATGGATTCCTGAAATCATGTCTGCCAAAAATGAGGCCCCGCGATGGAGATCTCGCAGGGCCTCAATATCCTTTTGTTCAATTCCGGAAAGCTATTCGAGTTCGACGTAGTCTCCGGTATATACCTCGAGGGAGTTGAAGGTAATCATTACCGTCGAGGAGTTGCGGCTTGCGTTAAGGACAATGCCTTCGCCTAGAACTTCACGGGGCAGGTCATTCCATTCGTAACGCTTCGGTGCGCTTCCGTAGCCATAAAGCATGTATTGAAAACCCTTCGTTTGCGGCGCGTATTCCGAAGTGGACCCCTGGTAACGGAAGATGCGGAAGTAATCGCCCACTTTCACGCCCTGGCTGGTCCCCAGGTTCACATAGAAGGCGTCATGCTCTCCCACCAGTTCGTGAAAGCCCCTCGCAGCCACCACCATCGCCACCGGCTTACCGCTGACCGGAGCGAAATGGTCAAACTTGCCCGCTTCTCTGAATGGAGGAGTGGGGCGTTCTTCGAAGGGGCGGACGATGTCACCGCGCTGCATCATTCCGCAGGAGAACGATACCTGGGCGATGGCCACGTTCGGATGAACTTTCACGACGCGGACCTGACCGGCGTCCTCATAGGCTGCCCCCATCGCTTTCATCAGCTTCAGCTGCCACTTGAACCACGGAAACTCCAGAAGTTCGGTGACGGGGCGGACAACCGCAAAACGGTCGCCCTCCTTCACCCCCTGGTTCCCTCCGTGGTTGATGTAGACGTAATCTCCCTGCGCAAACGTGATCTTGTAGTTCGATTGCTCGCCCGAGATCAGGCGCAGCTCGTCAGGGACTTTCTGGTCGGTGTAAAACCCCGAGCAATAGATGGAGGAAGCGTCAGGCTGAACGCCCGCCGGGGCGGGCTGCTGGGCGTTTTGCGCCGAACAGACAGCGGTTCCTAGAAGCACTGAGAGACACAAACCAGCTACGTTTGCGCGCATTGCGAGACTCCTTCGAAAACACGCCTTACGGGCCGTGTGGGGACTTTTCTAAGCGAAAGTAACAGGGCCATGCACTGGCGTCAACAAAATGACCAGGGACGCTTTACACTTTTGACACTGCATGCTACAAGCCTTGTTTTCAATAAATTGGCAGGAAGAAGGCCGGGTATGGGGCCGTTTGGCACAGGAATGCGGCGCATCTGCGCAGTGGTCGCGGGGCACACCGCAGCAAAGATGGCAGTCCAGGTGCGCGCCGCGTTGCGCGAGACGCGCAGCTTGGAATTGCGCTTGGACTGGCTGCGCAGTGACGAAGAACGCGCACGGTTCTTGCGCTGGCTAAAAAAGGCTAAGCCCCGCGGCGCGACCTTTCTCGCTACCTGCCGCCGGGGGCCAGGCGGGGGGCAGCTTACCGGGGATGTCGAGGACGAACTGCACTGGCTCAGGGAGGCGGGTGAGGCGGGCTGCCAGTGGTGCGACGTGGAGATCGAAACCCTGCGCGAACTGCGCGGGAAGCTGATTTGTCAACTGGGCTTGCCGCCGCGGGTCTTACTCTCACTGCACGACTTTCAACGTACGCCGCCGCTCGGCCGCGTGCTGAACTCGCTGAGTCATCACGATGTGGAGGCGGTGAAAATCGCCGCCAACGCAAAAACAATTGGGGATAGCGTGCGGCTCTTGCGGGCGGCCCGCCGTTCGAAAAACATGGTTGCGGTGCCAATGGGCGATGTGGGCCTGCCAGCAAGGATCCTTGCGCTGCGCGAAGGTAGCGCGCTGGCTTACGCGCCGGTGGCCGAAGCGACCGCGCCCGGACAGGTATCGCTCTTCGATATGAAGCGCCTCTATCGTGCGCACAGATTGACCCGGCGTACGCGGGTCTACGGCGTGATTGGCGATCCCGTCGGGCATTCGCTGTCGCCGCTCCTGCACAATACGGGCTTTGTCGCGCGCAGGGTTGACGCCGTCTACTTGCCTTTTCTTGTTCCTGAGTTGCGCGATTTTCTCCGCGCTATCCAGGAATTAGGGATTTACGGATTCAGCGTGACCCTGCCGCATAAGCAATCTATCCTGCGCCACCTCGCCGACTGCGAGCCTCTCGCAGCAGAGATCGGCGCAGTGAATACCGTCGTGGTGCGGCGCGATGGCTCGCTTTATGGCTGCAATACTGATTACGTTGGCGTACTGCGTGCGTTGCAGAAGAAACTGCCGCTCGCGGGCAGCCGTGTGCTGATTTTCGGTGCCGGTGGTTCGGCGCGGGCCGCGGCTTTTGCACTGGCGCGGGCGGGCGCGATTGTGAACATTTGCGCCCGGCGCGAGCGCGCCGCGAACGAACTGGCGCGTGCCGTCGGCGGTGAAGTTGTGCCGCGCCACGCACTGGGCACGGAATATTTTGACGCGATACTCAATAGCACGCCCGTCGGGATGCACCCGCAGGCTGCGATTTCGCCTCTGGCACCGCGCGAGTTAAACTGTCGGATCGTCATGGATCTCATCTACCGACCACGGAGGACGCAGCTTTTGCGACGCGCCGCCCAAAAAGGCATCACTACCGTTTCCGGAGTGGAAATGTTTCTCGCGCAGGGCATTGCCCAGTGGGAGATCTGGACAGAGCGGCGCGCGCCGGAAGCGGCCATGCGCGCTGCCGTCCTTAGCGCGTTGCGCTCCGAGGAAAAATTCCGGAGCCAGCGATGATTCAGCCGGACTTTCGCGAGTTTCAGCGCCTAGCCAAACAGGGAAACCTCATACCCGTCTACGACGTGTTTTCCGCAGACTTGCTTACGCCGGTGAGCGCCTATCTGCGAGTCGCTCAGGGCGCGCGATATTCCTTCCTGCTCGAGAGCGTCGAGGGTGGCGAAAAAATAGCGCGTTACACGTTTGCGGGGGCAAATCCCGAAGAGGTGTTTCGTTACGCCAACGGTGCCTGTGTGATGGAGAGCCGCGACCGCCTCGTGTGGGAAGAACGCGATCCGGTTTCCTTCCTGCGTTCACGCATCGAGCGGTTCCAGCCCGTGCGTTTGCCGGGATTGCCTCCGCTCGTCGCGGGCGCGATCGGATATTTCAGCTACGACATGGTGCGGCTGATCGAACGTCTTCCCCGGCAGCTTCGTGACGAAATCGGCCTGTACGACGCGATGCTGATGTTCTATCAGGGCATCATTGCGTTCGATCACGTGCAGCACCGCTTATGGATCGTGCGCAACGTTTTCACCGAGGGCGAAGGCAGTTTGCGGGCGAAATACGATGCCGCAGTGCGCGAAATCAAGCGCACCAAACGAAGGCTGGAAGAGCCGGTTGCCGCGGAGCGGTCGAAAAAAGAAGCGAAGGCGAAGAAACGGGCAACTGTGCGAGTGAAATCCAATTTTCAGCGCGGAGAGTATCTTGACGCCGTTCGGAAGGCGAAAGCCTACATCCGGGCGGGAGATATTTTCCAGGTCGTGCTGAGCCAGCGGTTTTCCGCGAAAACCCAGGCCGATCCGTTCGAAGTCTATCGCGAACTGCGCGCACTCAATCCCTCGCCCTATTTGTTCTATCTACAACTAAACGATGTTTGCGTCGTCGGCAGCTCGCCGGAGATGCTTGTGAAAGTTCAGGGGCGCGACGTTTTTTACCGGCCGATTGCCGGAACGCAGCCGCGAGGCAAGGATGAAGCCGAAGATCTGCGGCTAGAAAAGCAGATGCTCGCGAGCGAGAAAGAGCGCGCTGAACATATCATGCTGGTGGACCTCGGGCGCAACGACCTAGGGCGTGTCTGCGACTACGGCACAGTGAAGGTGGAGCACTTGTTGACGGTCGAGCGCTTTTCTCACGTGATGCATCTCGTCTCCAGCCTACGCGGGCGACTGCGCGAGGATGTGGACTGCTTTGACGCGCTGATGGCTTGTTTTCCCGCGGGGACGGTTTCCGGAGCGCCCAAAGTGCGCGCGATGGAAATCATTGAAGAGCTGGAGCGCACACGCCGTGGGATTTACGCGGGCGGCGTTTTGTATCTGGATTTCGCGGGCAACCTCGATTCGTGTATCGCACTTCGCACGATGGTCATTAAGAACGGGGTAGCACACGTTCAAGCCGGCGGTGGGATCGTTGCCGATTCCACCCCCGAAGGCGAGTATCAGGAGAGCGTGAACAAGTCGAAAGCTCTTCTCACTGCCCTCGAGTCCGTTCACGCCCGCAAGTAGCGCAGACTTCGGTTTGTGCCCGCATTCAGGTTGTCACCCGGGACTCGCGACCAGGAACGCCGGAAAAGACGGGCTGTTGTAATACAATTGAGTTTTGAGCGTTAGGGAAATGATTCTGCTCCTCGACAACTACGATTCGTTCACCTACAACCTGGCGCAGTATTTGGGCGAGCTGGGTTGCACGGTCGAGGTCCATCGCAACGATAAGATTTCTGTCGAAGAGATCACGCGGCGCAAGCCGGAGAAAATCGTAATTTCGCCCGGCCCGTGCACGCCTCAGGAGGCGGGCATCTGCGTTGAGCTTGTCCAGCGGCTTGCAGGCAAGTTTCCGATCCTGGGCGTTTGCCTGGGGCACCAGGCCATTGGAGTTGCGTTCGGCGGAAAAATCATCCGCGCGCCCAAGCTATTCCACGGAAAAACCAGCGAAATTCATCACGACCGTAAAGGGGTCTTCGAAAAGCTCCCCGATCCGTTCACTGCAACGCGCTATCACTCGCTAATCGTCGAGCGAAAGTCGCTCCCGCGCGAACTTGCCATCACCGCGGAGACTGACGATGGCATCATCATGGGCTTCCGCCACCGCAAATTTTCCGTGGAAGGCGTCCAGTTCCACCCCGAATCCGTGCTCACGCAATCCGGCAAGCAGCTCCTTCAGAATTTTTTGTCGCAGTGACTCTTACCAGTTCAGATCTGCCAGGATCGCGCCGTAAATTTCCATGCCGCGCCAGAGATTTCCGAGGCGGAGGTTTTCGTCCGAGCTGTGCTGGTGATTATCGGCGTTGACGATGGGCACGCCGATCACGGGCAGGCCGAGGTCTTCGAAAATGAACATAGGAGCGGTCCCGCCGAGGGTGGGCATTTTCACGGCCGGGCCAGCCGCTGCTTCGACGACTTCGACCACTTTTTTCGAAACCGCCGAGTCCATCGGTGTGCGTGAGGCTCGATAGCCACCCTCATTCACGATCTTGGCGATCAGCGGATGAGCGCGGCGCTCTTCCATCGTGGGCTCGCGGTCAATTACGTGGTACCCCTGTTTGCGGATGAACCCGGCGATCTGATCGAATTTTTTCTGCGGGTCTTCCCCCTTGACCAGCCGCGCATCGAGAGAAGCTTCGGCTCGGTCGGGCACGACATTCTGCGCTTGATCTCCCACGTAAGCGCTGCGCAGCCCGCGAAGATTCAGCGACGGCTCCTGCAGCAACTCCACCAATTTCTTGCCGCCACCTTCCGGTTTTGCGATCCCGAGTTCGCTTTCCAGTTCCGCATCGTTGTCTGGCAATTCCGCGATAGCCTTCCGGTCCGCATCGGTTAGCGGCGTAATATCGTCATAATAGCCCTCGATAACAACATGGCCGTCCGCGTCCTTCATCGCTGCCAGCAGCCGCGAAAGCTCCATCGCCGGATTCGGCGCCCAATTTCCGTAATGGCCGCTGTGCAGCGCCCGCACCGGACCGTAGACAGTGATGTCCAGACCGATGTCCCCGCGGTTGCCGAAGAAAACCAAGGGGCGTCCGGACTGGTGCACAGGACCATCCGCAGTGATCAGCAAGTCTCCTCCGAGCAGGTTCTTGTGAAGGTCCAGGGTCCGCTCAAGATTCGGAGAGCCGGCTTCTTCCTCGCCTTCGAAAATCACTTTCAGGTTTACACTCAGCGGAATTTTTCTGTCGCGCAGGGCATCGAGCGCCGCCAGTAGAGCCACGATCGGCGATTTGTCATCGGAGGAAGAGCGCGCATAGATACGCCAGTCGTCACTGTACGACGCCCGTTTTCCGCTGCTGTTTTCCGGGAAGGGAATCCGCTTTCCTCCGGCCTCGATTGCGCCGCTCCGCAGCACAGGTTCGAACGGTTTGCCATCCGTCCACGCGGCGGGGTCAACCGGCTGGCCGTCATAGTGCGCGTAGAAAATCACCGTACGTGTGGCATCGGGAGCCGTCAGCTTGCCGAACACCACCGGACCGCGCCCGCCAATAGGCAACAAGTGCGTCTCGATGCCGCGCGCCTCGAGCATCTCGACGAGCCGCGCGGCGTTTTTTTGGATGTTTGGCGTGTCGTTCGCCACGTTCGGGATAGCGAGAAATTCCGCCAGTTCCCGAACGATGCGGTCTTCGTTGTCCAAGCGGTAGCTGCGCACTTCTTGCGCCACTTGCGCCGGGGGCAAGGCAGCCGGCTTCTGTGCGTGCGACGTCGGGGCCAGAATGAAGATGCAAAAAGTAGCCGCGATAGACCTCAAGGTTTCTCTCCTCCGAATTTCTTGCTGTGCGATCCTGAGAATAAAGGATTGCGCCGTCTTACCACGGAAGCGGTCAATTGTATCCGACCTTTCTGGTTCTTACGCGGCAAGCACGGTAGTGAAGTCCAATCCCTCTGTCCTCGCCTGACCTGACCTGTCGGCCAGCCTGTCCCTTTGTCCAGCCAGCCCCGCTCAGGATGTGGAATCAGGTAACAGCGGTTTACCCAAAGTACCAGTGCTGTCCCCCAAGCTCCGCTTACACTGGTATCTGAGTCTCTCTCGGAGGTCACGCATCACCATGAGCCGCCGCATTCTGGCGACTGCGCTTGCTTGTCTGCTCACAGGTATTCCTCTGCCTGGGCAGGCAACTGCTCTTGGTGTCGTGACCCAGTCCTTGGGCGGTCATCTCGGCACGGCCGCGGCTTCCGAGGGCGCGACCATCTACGAGGGTGACCGCATCGAGACCGAGGAGAACGGTGCATTGAGCCTCCGGGCCGGTACAGTACAGCTCTCTCTTTCAGCAAATAGCCGCGTTGTCATGAAACACGATGAGTCCGGTTTGACCCCAACCCTTGAGCGCGGCTCGGCAGTGTTCCGGGCGGAAAGCGGCGGGCTCCGGCTAAGCGCCGCTGATGTGGTTGTGCGGCCGCAATCGTCCGCGCCGACGCTCGGGCAATTGACGCTGGAGACTTGCGCTGTCGTCGTAACCAGCAATTTGCAGGCGCTCGAGGTTACAGCGGGCACAGAGACCAAGATCGTGGAGGAAGGGAAGTCTTACCGTGTGCTTTTGGTGGACGGCGCCTGTACCGCAAACTCGCATCGGCCACCGCTGGCCACCGGAAAAACGAGCCGCTTCCTGGCACTCGCTCTAATCGGGGCTGGGGCAGCCATCATCCCGATCGTCATCAAAGCCTTAGAAAGCCCGGACCACCCCTAGATTCTTGCCTGCGCGCGATTCTGCAATTTACTCGGTGGAGACTGCCCGTCGTTAGTCATTCTGCTCCATCAAGCGTTCGTTAGAGAAACCAGGCCGGCCAGTTTATCTCGAGCCGCACCGCTATCGATCGCGCCAGCCGCTAGCTCCGCAGCTTCACGGAAACTACGAGCCACGCCGGCGGCGACGAGGGCTGCGGCCGCATTCGCGACGACAACGTCGCGTTGCGGCCCTGGTTCACCGCCGAAAATGCGGCGGATGAGCGCGGCATTTTCTGCCGCAGTGCCACCGCGAAGCGCTTCGACCGGCGCGCGCGCGACGCCATAATCCTCCGGCGTGAAGGTGTAGCGGTGGATGGCGCCGTCCTTCACTTCCGCGACAAGCGTTTCGCCCTCGAGCGAAATTTCATCGAGCCCCCCTGCGCCATGCACCACAAACGCGCGCTCCACTCCGAGTCCCGCAAGCGCCGCAGCCATGATTTCCATGACCTCCGCAGAAAAAACGCCCACGACTTGCGATTGCGCGCCCGCCGGATTCGTGAGCGGGCCCAGCAGATTGAACACCGTACGCGCGCCGATCTGTTTCCGGGCCGGCATCGCGTGGCGCATCGACCGGTGCGCCGTCTGCGCGAACAGGAACCCGATGCCCAGCTCGCAAATCGCGCGCCCGGAATGCTCCAGCGGCAAATCAATGCGCACTCCGAGCGCTTCGAGAACGTCAGCGGCGCCCGTCTTGGAACTGGCCGCGCGGTTGCCGTGTTTCGCGACGCGGGCTCCCGCCGCCGCAGCCACGAAAGCCGCCGCCGTCGAAATATTGAAGGTGTGGGAAGCGTCGCCGCCGGTGCCGCAGGTGTCCACCATTTTGGCCGGTTGCGTTGTGCCCTCCGCAAAAACCCGCGCGGCATGACGCCGCATGGCACGTGCAAATCCCACTAATTCCTCCGCTTGGTAGGGCCGCGTGTTGAGCGCGCTGAGGAGCCGCACAATTTCCGGCGTTTCCATGCGGCCGGAGAGCAGCTCTTCCATCACCGCTTCCGCTTCCGCGCGCGTGAGGATTTTGCCGGCTTCGACGCGTTCGATGAGAAGGTGCGCCATTAGGATGCCGCGGCCACTTTCCGGCTCGGCCGGCGAAGCAGTTCGCCTTGGCAGTTTGGACAGATCTGCCGCCGCCCCTCCGCGCGTTCGCGGCAAAACGTGCATCCGTAGGAGCAGATGTAGGCCTCGTCGCTGTGGGACAGCGGCCGGCCGCAAAGTTCGCACGTTTCCTTCATTTGCAGAGCCATTCGGGCTTCCTTGCTCCGTCTCCCACTTCCAAGTAAACTTCTATGTTTTGCGAATGCTCCAAATTCTAACACTGGCGGACCGCTCCACGGTCACACCCAAAACGGAACCTCGATGAAGATTCACGAGTATCAGGCGAAGGCGATCCTGGCGCGCTACGGCGTAACCACTCCGCGCGGCGAAGTTGCCTTTACGAAGGAAGAAGCGCGCGAGGCAGCGCAGCGCCTGAAGTCCAACATTGCCGTCGTCAAGGCGCAGATTCATGCCGGAGGCCGAGGCAAGGCCGGCGGCGTAAAGCTGGCGCGCTCCGCCGACGAAGCCGCCGATATTGCGAGTCACATCCTCGGAATGACCCTCGTTACGCCGCAAACGGGTCCTGCGGGACGCATCGTAAAGCGTTTATTGATTGAAGAAGGCTTGGACATCAAGCGCGAACTCTATCTTGGGCTGCTCGTCGATCGCGCCGCCGGCCGGGTCGTTTTCATGGCCAGCGCCGCCGGCGGCATGGAAATCGAAGAAGTCGCCAAGGAGAATCCGGACGCCATCTTGCGCGAAGCGATTCACCCTGCGGTCGGGCTTCAGCCTTATCAAGCGCGAAAAATCGCTTTCGGTCTCGGCCTTCCCATCGAAGTCGTCAATCACGCGACACCATTTCTCCAGGCGCTTTACCGCGCGTTCGTGGATACGGATGCCTCGCTTCTCGAAATCAACCCATGCGTTCTCACCGGTGACGGCAAGCTTGTTGCGCTCGACGCGAAAATGACCTTTGACGATAACGGCCTCTTCCGCCACCGCGATTTGCGCGAGTTGCGCGACCTCGATGAAGAGGATCCGCTGGAAGTCGAAGCTTCAAAGTACGGTTTGAACTACATCAAGCTCGATGGCACTGTCGCCTGCATGGTCAACGGCGCCGGACTCGCCATGGCCACGATGGACATCATCAAGTACGCGGGTGGCTCACCGGCAAATTTTCTCGATGTCGGCGGTGGCGCTTCCGCCGACCAGGTGAAAAGCGCGTTTCGCATCCTGATGAGCGATCCTGCCGTGCGCGCGGTATTCATCAACATTTTTGGCGGCATTCTCCGCTGTGACGTTCTCGCCACCGGCGTAGTCGCCGCCGCGAAAGACCTGCAGGTGAAAGTCCCGGTTGTCGTGCGCATGGAAGGCACCAACGTCGAGCTCGGCCAGCAAATCCTCCGCGACAGTGGCCTCAATTTCACCATCGCCCACGGCATGAAGGACGGCGCGGAAAAGGTCGTGGCGCTCGCGGGAGGCGCGCGATGAGCGTCTTGGTGAACGAAAAAACAAGACTGATCGTCCAGGGCTTTACCGGACGAGAAGGCACCTTTCACGCGCAACAAATGATCGAATACGGCACCAATGTAGTTGGCGGTGTCACTCCCGGCAAGGGTGGGACGAAACATCTTGAGCGTCCCGTTTTCAACACCGTTTCGGATGCGGTGAAGGAAACCGGCGCAAACGCATCCGTCATCTTTGTTCCGCCGCCCTTTGCCTCCGACGCGATTCTGGAAGCCGCCGACGCAGGGTTGGAGCTGGTAGTCTGCATCACCGAAGGCATTCCCGTGCTGGACATGGTTCGCGTCGCAGCATCTGTTGATCTTAAGAAGACTCGCCTAATCGGCCCGAACTGTCCGGGCATTATCTCGCCGGGAAAATGCAAGATCGGCATCATGCCGGGGCGCATTCACAAACTGGGAAACGTCGGCGTCGTCAGCCGCAGCGGTACGCTGACCTACGAAGCCGTAGATCAATTGACACGTCTCGGCATTGGGCAATCCACCTGCATCGGCATTGGCGGCGATCCCATCATTGGCACATCCTTCCTCGACGCCATCAAGCTTTTCAATGAAGACCCAGACACGTACGCGATCATCATGATCGGTGAAATCGGGGGCAACGCCGAGGAGCGCGCCGCGGAATTCATCAAGGCGAATGTCCAGAAGCCCGTCGTCGGCTTCATCGCTGGCCAGACCGCGCCTCCGGGACGCCGCATGGGCCATGCTGGCGCGATCATCAGCGGCGGACAGGGCACGGCCAAAGACAAGTACGCCGCGATGGGCGCCGCCGGGATTTGCTGCGTCGAAACGCCGGCCGATCTCGGCTCCACCGTAGCTGCGGCATTGAGATAGGGTTTGTGGGGGCGGGGCTTGCCACGCCCATGATGATGTAGCCACCCAGTTTAGAGGGCGGACCTTTCGTTCGATCTAATCTGTTTGGAGGGAATATCTTGGCTTCAGAGCGCACCTTCGCAATCATCAAGCCCGACGCCGTCGGGCGCAATCTTCAGGGCGAAATCCTCGCGCGCATCCACAAAGCCGGTTTCAAGATTGTCGCCATCAGATCCATGCGTCTTACCAAACAGGAAGCCGGCGGTTTCTATGCCGTTCATAAGGATCGCCCCTTCTTTGGTGAATTGACCGACTTCATGAGCTCTGGAAAAATCTTCGCCATGGTCCTCGAGGCCGAGGGCGCAATTTCAAAGTGGCGCGACACCATGGGTGCCACCGACCCAAAGAAAGCCGCGCCTGGCACAATCCGTCGCGATCTCGGCACCAGCATCGGCAACAACTGTACCCACGGATCGGATGCTCCCGAAACCGCCGCCTTCGAAATCGGCTATTTCTTCTCCGGGATGGAATTGATCTGACTCTTAGTTTGTTTGAGTTTGTCATCCCCCGGCGATCTAACAAGGATCTCTGAAGGGGTTCAATGGACCATTTCAAGTAAGCTCGATCTATGGACCCTCTCCGCGAACTCGGCCGTACGCTTTTCCTCCTCGGCGGCCTCCTGGTTCTTGTCGGCGCTCTTCTCTATTTCGGAGGCAAACTCCCCTTCCGCCTCGGAAGACTTCCTGGGGACATCATCCACCGCGGCGAACACGCCACCTTTTACTTTCCCATCGTCACTTGCCTCCTCATCAGCGTCGGACTCTCTCTCCTCTTCTGGCTCATCTCCTACTTCCGTCGCTGAGCCAAGTCGGCAGATCTGACTCCCGCAGGTCCGCATCGTGTGCGACCCCATACCTTAACTCTCATTGAATCATATTGTTATGGAAACTTCAGGGAAGACATTGCACTCCATTCGCACCCCTCGGCTCTTCTGAACGGCGGTTCGAAGGCCGCGGATTCTCGCCTGCCGCCGAATCACAGACCCCGGCCTTGCCAGAGAGATTCCACCCGGCAGGAGTTGCTTTCTCTTCTCGCTTTCAGCTGATGCGTGACCACCCTCCACCCCCCACCCCCCCTACCTCGCCTCCGCCGGCCCTCGTCCTAGTACATTCGTACTTTTCCACCACGAGGCTTTTTTGAACCCGGAGTTCTATTGTCCCCGCACCCCCTCCCGGCTACACTTCCCCTTCAACGAGGAGGTTTCCCTTTGAGCGGCTCCGAACGCCGTACCACCCAGCGCTTTCAAATGCGCCTGCCCCTCACCGTGCGCTGGACCACCGGTGCGGCGGTTGGCGAAACTGCCACCGAATCCCGCGACGTGAGTTCCCGCGGTGTGTACTTCTTCCTTGCCAAGGACGTCAGGGAAGGCTCTCCCGTCGAAATCCTTTTGACTCTGCCCAACGAGATCACCCTCGCAGGTCCCGTCCGCGTGCGTTGCCTTGGCCGCGTTCAGCGGACCGAGCCGCGCGACGAGGGTTCCATCGGCGTCGTTGCCGCCATTGAGCGCTACGAATTTCTCCGCGGCAACGAGGACATCAGGAACTAGCGTCTTTTGTGAAGGGAATTTTTTGAGCAGGCCGTTCCCGCCGGCCCGCTGGTTTAGTTGGCTCGTGGTTCTAGAAAATTGCCGATGCCTTTGTGGAAAGTTTCTCCACCTATGGATTTGTTACGCACGCTGTTTTGCAAGGTGCCTCGAGATTTTCTGAAGCGCATTTTTTTTTGCGAGCGCCTTGAGATTTTCTGAAAAGTTCCTTGCTCGCTCACTGCGGAGGCGGGCGGGATAAGCCGGGGTGCCTCGGCCCCTCAGCGGAGCCCCCGGCTATTTTTTCACCGAGCGCAGTTCACTCTCGCCGAGGATAAGAATTCCAGCCTCGACTCCATTCGATTTGATAAGCGGCGTGGGCGCCCACGTTACCACTGCGCCGCCTGTACTTCCGGTCAGGCGACTTCCATAGCCCTCCTGCGGGATGATGACTGAGCCCGGCACCAGCCCCGCAACCAAGGCAGACCGCACGGAGAATTCGCTCTGCGCCATGCGCAGTGTGAAATTACGAGGGCGAAACATTTCTGGGGGAAAAGTTTGGGAATGGCTGCGGAAATTCAACAAGAAATTTATCCGGACAACCCCGCTGAAAATAATTCGGGAGCGCAATCACTCCTCGAACTTGCGGAAATTCTGGACCAGCACAAAATCTGGGTGGAGTCCGGCGGAGAATCCGGAACGAAAGCGGATTTCTGCGGCGTGGATCTCGCGAACGCGGACCTCACCGGCGTGAATCTGCAGGGAGCGCATCTGCACAAGGCGAATCTGCGCAATGCGGATCTCTCGCTCGCGAATTTGCGCGGCGCGAGCCTGGTGCGCGCCGATCTGCGCGACGCCAATCTTCTCGGAGCGGAACTTCGCGGCGCGAATTTAATGGGCGCAAATCTTTATGGGACAGAGGGCTTGTGGGTCGGGCGTCTTGGCGGAACAAATTTGTTTGATGCGATTCTGCCCGAATCCATCTCCACTTTCGACAGTTCCACGGCGATTGCGCAAACAACGAAAATCGCGCGGTGGTTCTATTTTTCCCTGCTCCTGATCAGCGTTGCATGCTGGATTCTCATTTCCATGACCACGGATCCTCGGCTGATGCTCAACGCTTCCGCGATTCCGCTTCCGCGCATCGGCAATTTGCTACCGATGACGGGTTTTTATTTAGGCGGCCCGCTGCTCCTGCTTTTGTTCTATCTACGTTTTCATTTTTTGCTTTTGCGATTGTGGGGAAACATGGCCGCACTTCCGGCGGTATTTCCCAATGGGCAGACACTGGAGAAAGATGGTGCGTGGTTTTTGATGGCGCTGGTGCGCCGCCATTATCGGTGGTCTCGGGACACCCGGTCGCCGCTCTCTTTGCTGGAAACTACGCTTTCTGCGCTGCTGGCCTACTGGGTTGTACCAGCAACGCTGATCTTTTTCTGGGCGCGCTATCTGGTGCGGCAAGATCTACGCGGGACAATGCTTCAGGTGCTGTTGGTCACGATCGCGATTGCGGCGGCCACGTGTCTTCCCTCGATTGTTTCGCGCGTGCTGCGCCAGGGGGATTTGCACCGCGCGAAATCGAAAAGCACACTCCGAATTGTGGCTTCGACGCTGCGCTCTACGGCCGCCATAGGTTTGGTCCTCTCGTTGCTCTCTTATGGGGTGATTCGAGGAATTCCTTCCGATAGAAGCATTGCACCGGAAGTCGCATCCACCGATATCCGCCGTTGGGCTTCCCAAGCGCTGCAGCTAGCGGGATGCCGTCCGTATGCAGAGCTTGCGGAAGCCGCTCTTTCACCGCTGCCTGCGCGCGGAAATTTGTCAGAGGAAGCACTTGCGTCCGTGCAGGGAGCGCGGTTGAACCAGATGAATCTGCGATATGCACGGGCCTACCGCGCGATTCTTGTGAATGCGCGGCTGTGGCGGGCTGATCTGGAGGGCGCTTATTTGTCCGAAGCGGACTTACGGGGGGCGAATCTGCGCGAGGCGGTATTGCATTCCGCGTCGCTCGATCGGGTGCAAGCGAGCCACGCCGTCATGGTTTCCGCGGATGGCAGCGGGGCAAATTTCTCGGCGGCGGACTTGCGCGGCGCCGATCTTTCCTACGGGATTTTCGAGAAGGCCATTTTTTCGAATGCAAAACTCACTGGCGCTTCCCTTTATGCCGCAAATCTTCGTAACACGCAGCTCCTGCGAACAGATCTTTCGCGAGCGGACCTGCGCGACACGAAATTTGAAAGAGCCATCCTCACCCGAGCGGTGTTGGAACAGACAGATTTATCATCGGCAAAACTTGTGGAAGCCAATCTGACCGGCGCGCAACTGAAGGGCACAATCCTTCTGGACGCGGATTTGAAAAAAACGGATTTGCGCGGCGCATTCCTAGGGGGAGCAATTCTGCGTGGTGCGGAACTCGATGGAGCAAACCTCGATGGCGCCGACCTGCGCGGCGCGTTGGGATTGACTGCGGAGCAAGTGTGTTCCGCAGCGAACTGGCGCGGCGCGCTGATGGATCCGCAATTTCGCCAGGAAGTCGAAACCCGCTGCGGTCTCAACCGTTAATGTTCATCGGGAACATTTTGGGGAGTTTTTCCCCTTGCACTTCGACAAAAGAAGCGGTAACGCACGGAATTCTCGCGCCGCGCAAGAGCCTTGGGTAAATTATCCCTCCCGCCCGGTCATTTGATACCTTAATTCGAAGATGGCACGTCTATAGTAACAAGTGGGCGCGATTCCCGGCTGGAAGATTATGGAGGTGCGGGACATGGAAACTCTGGGACAAGACATTCGCTACGCACTGCGCATGATCGTGAAGAACCCAGCTTTCAGCGCGATTGCGGTGCTTTCTCTCGCACTGGGAATCGGCGCGAACACCACCATCTTCACCGTCGTGAACGCCGTTCTTCTGAATCCGCTTCCCGTCAAAGATATTTCCCGGCTCGTGCAAATGGACACCGTAGATAGTAAAACAAAGGTGACCCAGGCAAACGCAGCGAAGGAGGGCATGTCTTATCCGAATTTCCAGGATTACGAGAAGGAGAACCAGGTATTCACCGGACTGACATGCATCTCCGGTGGTTTTCTTACATTGAGCGGGGGAGCGGAACCCAAGCAAATTCTAGGGCTGCTCGTAAGCGCCAATTATTTTGATGTTCTAGGAGTGCAACCCAGCGTGGGCCGTTTTTTCTTGCCCGATGAAGACAAGAAGCTGGGCGGGAACAACGTTGTGGTGCTGAGCTATAGCTTGTGGAGCGACAAGTTCGGATCCGATGTAAACCTCATTGGCAAGACTTTGAACTTGAACGCGACGCCGTATACGGTGATCGGCGTTGCGCCGCGCGGCTTTAAGGGAACTTTCACTTTCAGCAGCGCCGAGCTGGCCTGGATCCCCGTAAGTATGTACAAGCAGGCACTCGCCGGTTTTTTTAGGGACAATTTCAACGATCGGCGATTGCTGGGCACCGTGTTGTTCGGCCGTTTGCGAAGTGGAGTGAGCTTGAGTCAAGCGGAAGCATCGCTCAAGACCATTGCGCTGCATCTCGAAAACGAATATCCAAAGGACAATGGCGGCCGCAGCGTGGCTTTGACTCCGCTGGCAGATGCGGCCGTGGGCGCGAACAATTTTGGACAGATCAATCTTGCGGGCGGAGTGATGATGGGGATCGTGGGATTGGTGCTTTTGATCGCCTGCGTGAACCTTGCGAATTTGCTGCTAGCCCAGGCTGCGCGGCGCGAAAAAGAAATTGGGATGCGTGCGGCACTCGGAGCCAGCCGAAGCCGCCTGCTGCGTCAAATGCTTACGGAAAGTGTTGTGCTGTCGCTTCTCGCCGGCGTTGTGGGCCTGGGGATCGCATACGGCGGGCGTACCGTGCTCTGGGCGTTCCGGCCGCCGTTCATCGAGAAAAATGGCGTGAACCTAGCGCTCGATTCGCATGTGCTGCTGTTTACGCTGAGTATCGCGCTTCTCACCGCGGTGCTCATCGGCCTGGCACCGGCGATCAAGTCTGCGACGCCCAACCTGGCAGAAGTGCTGAAGGCCGGCGGACGGGGAGGAACGGTCAATTGGACGCGGAACCCGCTGCGCAGCATGCTGGTAGTGTTCGAAGTAGCGCTGGCGCTGGTTGCGCTGATCGGGGCGGGGCTCTTCATCCGCAGCATGCAGAATGCGCAACGCATCGATCCCGGGTTCGAATCGGAGAATCTCTTCATGATGGCATTCGATTTGGGGGCTTTGCATTATGAAGAAGGTCGCGCGCAGGAGTTTTTCCGAGCTGCCGTGGAGCGCGCGAAGGCGTCTCCCGGCGTGGAATCGGCGGCCGTTGCTTCCGATTTTCCACTGGGTGGAGGGTTCGAGCGCACCGTTTTTCCCGAGGGTCAGGATGAAGCCACTGGTTATCGCGGAACGCTGACGCAACTCGATGACATCTCCCCGGGTTTCTTCGAGACGCTGCGCATCCCGCTGATTCGCGGACGAGTATTCAATGACTCCGACCGTCAGAACACGCTGCAGGTTGCGGTCATCAACGAGGCGATGGTCAAACAGTTTTGGCCCAACGAGGAGGCCGTGGGTAAGAGGTTTCACTTTTTCGGTGAACCGGCTTTGCGCGAGGTCGTGGGAGTCGTAAAAAATACAGTGGTGAATCAGATTGGAGAAGCACCCCAACCAGTCGTATATTTGCCGATCACGCAGGACTTTTCTCCCGCGGTGACGCTCCAGGTGCGCACAACCGGCCGGCCTGAAGTAGTGATCGGGACCGTGCGGGGCCAACTGCAAGCGCTCGACACGAACATGGCCATCACCAATGTGCAGACCATCCGAGAAATCATGAGCCAAGGGCTGTGGGCGCCTCGCATGGGCGCGGGTCTGTTGACCGTGTTCGGCGGACTGGCCCTGGTCCTGGCGGTGGTGGGCGTGTACGGCGTGCTTTCCTACTCGGTGAGCCAGCGCACGCAGGAGTTGGGCATTCGCGCAGCGCTGGGAGCTAGGCCGGGGAATGTCATTTCCATGGTGTTGCGTCAGGGAATGTCGCTGTCGCTGATCGGTATAGGCATCGGCCTGGTTCTGGCGTTTCTGTTGCTGCGAGCCATGCGCTCTGTGCTTTACGGGGTCGGTTCGACGGACATCTTCACGCTGGCGACCGTATCTGTGCTGCTCCTGTTGGTCGCTTTTGTGGCCACCTACATTCCCGCGCTGCGCGCCACAAGGGTCGACCCGGTGATAGCGCTCCGTCACGAATAGTGGCCCGCGAGCCGAGCATTAGCGCTTTATTCTGCCCCGACCCACTCCGTGCGGAGGGCCGGTGGTCGGAGCAACGTTTGCATCACGACACAATATTGCTCTGTCTTTTCGCGTAATCCACGTAGTTCCTCCGCTGTCGCATGCGGCGCAAGAATCTCGAAACGAAGACGAATATGGTCAAAGCCGACGGACACGTCTTTTGATACACCCAGCGTGCCCCGAAGATCCAAATCGCCTTCAACGGAGACGTCGATGTGTTCAGTTCTTATACCCATGGCCGCAGCAACCATTTGGCAGGTTATCTGCGCACACGCCGCCAAGGCTCCGAGCAGGAGGTCGCCGGAGCAGGCGGCAGTTCCGGAGCCGCCGACTCCCGTGTGTGCCTGCGCCTGATAGATGGTGCGTCCTATATCGACGGAGCATGCTATCGGTGTTTCGGTTTGCCCGCCTCTCGCGGTGAGCGTGATCCGCGACTTATTCGGTTCCTTGCGGTATTGGTCTTTCAGCGGTTTTTGAACGGATCTGATGTCCATTGCGTACCTCGGCCCTCTTAATCATCATTCACACCAGCTACTTGCGACAGACGCCCGGCGCGCGGCTAATCATGAACAAGTGCATCGAGGTTTGAGAAACCACGTATTGCAGCCACAAGCGTCTTGAAGCAAGTCTCATTCATTGCTAGCATATGTTCCCAATAGGCGGTAGCCATGCCCAAGTTCGTGATCGAACGCGAAATACCGGGATTTGGAAATTTATCCGATGCCGAGGTGCGCGAAATCTCTCAAAAGTCTGTGAGTGTTCTCAAGGGAATGGGTCCTGCCATTCAATGGCTGCACAGCTACGTCACCGGAGACAAGCTCTATTGTGTGTACCTCGCTCCAGACGAGGCGACGGTCAGGGAACACGCACGACGGGGAGGCTTCCCCGCGAATCGCATCTCCGCCGTCCGCAGACTGATCGATCCGACAACCGCGGAGTGAGCACCGGCTGAAATGCGCTTGGCCCAGCCGGCCTAGCCCGTTGGACCCCAATCATGTAGCTGGCTCCTCTGGGCCGCGCGTGGCTGTAGCCGAGCGAGCCGCCGAATGTGGCATCAGCACCTCCTCAATGGCTTTCTCGATCGGTACTGTCCAGCCCTCGAACCATACCGTGGCAGCTGTCGGGTTGGTCAGCGATTGCCGTGCTGACTCCAGACCTCTTTCGAGTTTGGCCTGCTCCGAGGGTGTAAGTGGGGCGCCAAAGGTTTTGCGGAGCGCAGCCGCCGCGCCGGCCAGACGGAGCGAGCGGGCAGGCTGCTGTTGCGCAGAGGCGAAACAGGCGAAGCACTCCAGCACACGTGCAATACCCCTTTTGTGGCCAAGCGCCTGAAACATTCTCATGCTTTGCCTGTAGAGCGACTCCGCAACTTCGTAGTTCTCCTGGTCCCGAGTCAAATTTCCCAAGTCAGCGAGTGAGCCGGCTATTCCCCATCGATCGCCGAGTTCGCGAAACGTTTCAAGACTCTCCTCGTAAAGCAATCGCGCGGATTCGATGTCGCCTTGGTCACGCGCAACATCTCCTTGGTAGTTGAGAGACCAGGCGATGCCTGTTCGGTTGTTCGATTCCCGGAAAATCGACAGGCATTCCGCATAGAGGGAGCGTGCGCGCGCATAGTGACCCTGCAACCTGACAATACTTGCCAAATTGCTGAGGGAACGAGCGACAGCCAGCGGGTCGCCAAGTCCCCTCCATAGCGCCAGACTCTCTTCAAAGAGGCGGCGAGACGCGGCGATGTCACTGCGGTCACGGGCATGGACCGCCAGAGCGTTCAGACTGACGGCGACGCCGCGCTCGTCGCCCAAATTACTAGCGATCCGCAAACTTTCATCAACCAGCGTGTCCGCGGAAGCATAGTCTCCCTGTTCGCCTGCTAAGACGCCCGCAGCAAAAAGCGCTCGCCCTCGCCCTTCGGTTGGCGCCACCACTCCTTCCAGTTTGAGGATTTTGCCCAGCCGATCCCGTCCTTCCGTGAGATATTCGCGCGTCTCCCAAAAGGAAAAAAGAGCTGTCCCGAGGCGCAATGCCCAATCGGCATTGCCGGTGTCCGTTAACCAATCGAGTGCCGAAAGGAGATTGTTGTGTTCGGTCTCAAGGCGATTCAGCCATT